>Ga0308157_10001765_pt1 | contig 40758 bp, 38 predicted proteins | sample PhyBR1_FD_201035 | JGI IMG/M metagenome (GOLD analysis project Ga0308157, IMG submission 201035) | Phyllosphere microbial communities from UC Gill Tract Community Farm, Albany, California, United States - DLSLB.R1 | ecosystem: Host-associated > Plants > Phyllosphere > Unclassified | place: USA... | reverse complement strand
TTGCACATAGGACGCGGCATAGGCGATCTCGCCGCGCGACTCGGCCAGGGGCTTGCCCTGCTCGGCGGTCATGATCTGCGCGAGGTCTTCCTGGTGCTGCATTAGCAGTTCAAACCACTTGTGCAGCACGGCGGCGCGCTGCTCGGCGGTGCGCGCCTTCCAGTCGACGAAAGCGCGGCTGGCCGCAGCGATCGCGGCCTGGGTTTCTTCCTCGCCCAATCGCGGGACGTTGGCGACCAACTCGCCCGTGGCCGGGTTGTGCACGGGAATGTGGGCACCATCGGCCGCAGCCTGCCAGCGGCCATCGATCAGGCATTCGGTCTTGAGCAGGCCGGAGTCACGTAAGTGCAAAGTCATGGGGTGTTTCCGTCATCAGACAAAACGAAAGCGCAATGCGCCCAGGGGGCCGTAATCGGCCTCGAATTCATCGCCGCGCTTGGCCGCCACGGGCCGCGTGAACGAGCCTGTGAGCACGATCTGCCCGGGCTGCAGCGACTCGCCCCAGGGCGCAAGCTTGTTCGCAAGCCAAGCCACGCCGATCGCGGGATGGCCTTGCACGCCCGCGGCCAGGCCGGTCTCCTCGACCACGCCGTTCTGGCGCAGCACGGCGCCACACCAGGGCAAATCTACGGTCTTTGGATCGACCCGGTTGGCGCCGACCACGATGCCGGCGTTGGCCGCGTTGTCGCTGATGGTGTCGAACACCTTGCGCATCACCTTGGTATGGCGATCGAACTGTTCAATGCGCGAATCAATGATCTCGATAGCTGGCGTGACATATTCGGTAGCGGCCAGCACATCCTCGAGCGTGAGCTCCTTGCCGCCGGGCAGGCCTGGGCCGACCAGCGGCGACTTGAGAATGAAGGCCAGCTCGACTTCCACGCGCGGCGCAATGAAGTTCTCGACCGGGATGTCGAGCACCTCGCCGGCGCGGCAGGTGTAGAGCATGGAGTCCAGCAGCGTGCCGTAGTCCGGCTCGTCGATCTGGCTGGCCATTTGCATTGCGCGCGAAGTCAGTCCGATCTTGTGGCCTATAACCTGGCGACCGGCGGCAATCTGCATCTGCACCCAGGCGCGCGAGACCCGGTAGCCGTCCGCGACCGTCATGTCGGGAAAGCGCTTGGAGAAATGCTCGATCTGCTGGCGCGATTTCTCGCTCATGTCGAGTTCGTGGGCGAGCTGGGTTAGAAGTGCATCGGAAAACATGATTTATCTCTTGGCAAACAGGGAATGCAAAGTGCTGTGCTTGGCGTCATAGACCTGGCCCGGCGCTTCATCGACCTGGACCGTCAGGCCCAAGTGCTTTTGCGGCTGGGCGAACAGCGGCGCAAGATGCGCCTTGGCGGTCGCGGTGATGGCGTCGCCAGCGGCTTTCTTGACGCCTTCGGAGCGGCCCGTGCCCATGCGCAGGTTGACGTAGATGAAGCCGTAATCACCGTCGCCGCCGGCCGCGCGGCCAGCCGCTCCGCCATCGGAGACCGCGTAGTGCGGCGCCGGATAGGCATAGACACGCGTGCCACCGGTGGGAAAGACCTGGCTGCCATCCTCGGCGCGAACGGTGAGCATGGTGTCGGCAATGCCGCGGCACAGGCCGCCGATGTCGGTCTGCGCTTCGAGATTTCCGGTGTAGAGAATCACAACATGGGGCACGATGGATCCTTCGCTATCAAAGCCGGCTGGCCGAGGCGGCACCGACGCAAGCCTGGGCTGCAGGAATCGCGTGGCCGTCCTGGGGCGTCACCGGAAACACGGCGTTGATCTGTCCGGTGCCGGACGCGGCAAAATACGGCGTAAGCACTTCGGCGTGGCCGTCATAGGAGGACCAGCCCAGTGCGCCCAGAAGCATGGCGGTGTCGTGCATGAAGCCTTCGCCATGGCCCTTGGCCGCGTATTCGGGCAGCATGCCGCAGAAGGTCTCCCATTCGCCCGCCTGCCACAGCCGAATGACCTCGTGGTCCAGCTGCTCGAGGAACGGGCTCCAGACCTTGAAGGCGAAATCCGGCGCCTGGCCATTCTGCGCGAAGCGGTGCGACAGCGAGCCGCTGGCAAGGAGGGCTACCGTGCCGTCGTATTCGTCCTCGATCGCGCGGCGTATGGCCCAACCCAAGCGCGCACTGTCATTGAGGTAGTGCGCCATGCACAGGGCCGACACCGAGACCACCTTGAAATGCTTGTCGGCGTTGAGGTAGCGCATGGGCACCAGCGTGCCGTATTCGGGGCCCAGCGAGGTGGCGTCGTGGGCCAGCGTTTCCACGCCCATGGCATTGGCCGACTTTGCCATCAGCTTGCCCAGCTGTGGGTTGCCAGGCAATTCATAGGCCATGTTGCTGATGAAATGCGGCAGTTCGTTGCTGGTATAGGAGCCCTCGAAATGCGCGGCGCAATTGATATGGTATGCGGCGTTGACCAGCCAGTGCGTGTCGAAGACGACGATGGTGTCGACGCCCAGCTCCCGGCAGCGGCGGCCGATTTCCCGCAATCCGTCGATGGCGTCCTGGCGCGTGCCCTTGCGGGGCCCGTCCTGCTCGCTCATGTAAATCGAGGGGACATGCGTGATTTTCGCCGCGAGTGCAATCTTGCCCATGGTGATTCCTTTTTCAAAACAATGGCGTTCCTGGCGCCGGCGTTGTGGGGGGCTGGCCGGCAACAGGCCACCGCCTAGCCCATGGAGATCTGGGCGCGGCGGATGATGTCGCCGTACTTGGTGATCTCGCTGCCCACAAAGCCCGTGAACTGCGCCACCGAGCCGGCCCGCGAGACCACGCCGCTCTTGGCAAAGACCTCGACCACCCTGGGCGTGGCCAAGGCCTTGTTCACTTCGGCATTCATGCGCTGGACAATGGCGTCGGGCGTGCCTGCAGGTGCGAGCAGGCCCTGCCACGAGTTCGACTCCAGCACCACGCCCTGCTCGGCCAGCGTAGCCACCTGGGGCGCGAAGCGCGAGCGTTGGGGTGTGGCCATGCCCAGCGCCACCAGCTTGCCGCTTTCAATGTGGCCGCGAAACTCCGACCAGTTGCCAAACATCACGCTGACCTGGTTGCCCAGCAGATCGGTGAGCGCCGGGCCCTGGCCCTTGTAGGGCACATGGACCATTTCAATGCCCATCATCTGGCACAGTAGCGCGCCCGACAGGTGGGCCGACGTGCCATTGCCGAACGATGCGTAGGTCAGCGAGTCGGGCTTGGCCAGTGCCGCTTTCTTCAGATCCGCCAGGCTCTTCAGGCCGCTGGACGGATGGGTGGCCAGCACATGCTCGGACAGCCCCATGAGCGCCACCGGTTGCAGGTCCTTGGTGGTGTCGTAGGGCAGGTTCTTCACCAGGGTCTTGTTGGCCGTGAAACTATTGGCCACGCAGACAAAGGTATAGCCGTCGGCCGGCTGCTTGGCTACATAGTCCACGCCAATCGTCGTACCCGCGCCGGGCTTGTTCTCGACGATGACGCTCTGGCCCAGCTGCTTGCCCAGCTCGCTGCCGACCAGGCGCGCCACCATGTCGGTGGTGCCGCCGGGTGTGAAGGGCACGACGATGCGGATCGGTTTGACGCTGGGCCAGGTGGCGCCGCCCTGGGCCAGGCCAAGCGTGGTCTTGGATGTCAGTGCGGCTGCGGCCGAGGCCTGCAGAAAGTGACGGCGTTGCATGTCTGTCTCCTTTTTTTTTAGATTGGCCGCAGCGCTGGCTTCTCAGTCGCTGGCAGCTTTTTTGCTGTTACCGACGGGCCGAACCGGCTCAGACGCCCCAGTGCGGGATATGGTGCGAACCCATTGAGACCGCAATGTTCTTCGGCTCGAGAAACACTTCGTAGCTCCAGGTCCCGCCTTCGCGGCCGGTACCCGAGGCCTTGGTGCCGCCGAATGGCTGACGCAGGTCGCGCACGTTCTGGCTGTTGACGAAGCACATGCCGGCCTCGACGGCCGCGGCCACGCGGTGGGCCTTGCCGATGTTTTCCGTCCAGACATAGCTCGACAGGCCATAGGCGATGTCGTTGGCGATACGGATTGCATCCGCCTCGTCCTTGAACGGGATCAGGCATGCCACGGGGCCGAATATCTCGTCCTGGGCGATCTTCATGCGGTTGTCGACATCGGCAAACACCGTTGCCGAAACGAAGTTGCCTTTCTTCACGCGGTCGGCGACCACCGGCGCATCCAGTCCGCCGCACAGCAGCGTCGCGCCCTCCTTCTGACCAATCTCGATGTAGCTGCGCACCTTGGCCAGGTGCGCCTGGGAAATCATCGGGCCGATGATGGTCTTCTCGTCGAGCGGGTCACCCACGGTGATGCGCTTGGCCCGGGCGACGAACTTTTCGACAAAGCTCGCATAAATGCTTTGCTGCACCAGGATGCGACTTCCCGCCGTGCAGCGCTCGCCGTTGTTGCTGAAGATCATGAACACGGCGGCATCGAGCGCTCGGTCCAGGTCGGCATCGTCGAAAATCACGAACGGGCTCTTGCCACCCAGCTCCATGCTGAACTTCTTCAATCCCGCGGCCTGTACGATGCGGTCGCCCGTGGCCGTGGAGCCGGTGAACGAAATGGCGCGCACATCGGGATGGCTGCACAGCGGCTCGCCCGCATCCTTGCCATAGCCATGCACCAGGTTCAGCACTCCGGCGGGAATGCCGGCTTCAAGGGCCAGCTCGCCCAGGCGCGCTGCGGTCAGCGGCGACAATTCGCTCATCTTGAGCACGGCTGTGTTGCCGAATGCCAGGCAGGGTGCGACCTTCCAGGTCGACGTCATGAACGGAACGTTCCAGGGCGAGATCAGCGCGCAGACGCCGACCGGGTGGAACAGCGTGTAGTTCAGGTGGGTGGGCGTGGGATAGGTGTGTCCATCCACACGCGTGCACATCTCGGCGAAGTAATGGAAGTTGTCGGCCGCGCGCGGCACCAGCTGCTTGCCGGTCTGGCTGATGGTCTGGCCCGTGTCGTTGGTTTCGGTCTGCGCGATTTCCGGCACGTGCTTGGTAATCAGGTCCCCGAGCTTGCGGATCAGCTTGGCGCGCTCGGTCGCGGGCAACCCGGCCCAGGCTGGAAACGCATCCTTGGCGGCCTGCACCGCCGCGTTGACTTCAGCTTCGCCGCCTGCTGCGACCTCGGCCAGCGTTTCCTGCGTGGCGGGGTTGACGGTTTCGAAGTAGTCCTTGCCGGCGACGGTCTTGCCGTTGATCAGATGATCGATTCTCATGGTGTGTCTTTCGTCTATCAGGGGTTTCTGGGAGTGCCTATCAGGCTGGGGTCAGCGTGTTGACCAGCGTGCCTATGCCGTCAATCTCCGTCTCGACCACATCACCGGGCTGTACATTGACGACGCCGTCGGGTGTGCCCGTGAGAATCACGTCGCCGGGCGAGAGCGTCATGAAACCGCTGAGGTAAGCGATCAGGTCGGCGACGCGGTGGATCATGTCGCTGGTGTTGCCGCTTTGCGTGACGCGGCCGTTGACGCGTGTGCGCAGAGCCAGCGCATGCGGGTCGGGCACATCGGCCGCATCAATCAGCCAGGGGCCAATCGCGGTGCACGCATCGCGGTTCTTCACGCGCAGATTCGGTCGGTAGAAATTCTCCAGGTAGTCGCGCACGGCATAGTCGTTGCACACCGTGTAACCGGCGACATGTTCCATGGCGTCGGCGGCCTGCACGCGCTTGGCCGTCTTGCCGATGACCACCGCCAACTCGCATTCGTAATGCATGAACGCTGCCTCCACCGGGCGCGGGGTCTGCGCGCGATGGCCGACCAGCGCGTTTGGGCCCTTGAGGAACACCAGTGGCGCATCCTTGGTGGTCACGGTCAGTTCGCCCGACAGTTCCTTGACATGGTCGGCGTAGTTCAGGCCCAAGGCGATGATGGTGCCGAAGGCTGCCGGCGGCAGCCATTGCACTTCGGTTTCACCCAACAGACGGCCATCGGGCAGCTGCACCTTGCCGCCTGGGCCTTCGGTGACGTCCAGCGTCTGGCCTTCGAAATGGATGCGTCCGCGCTTCATGCCAGTTTCTCCTCGGCCACGCTGTGGCTCAGCTCGCCCAAACCGGGCACGGTGATCTTGATGGCGTCGCCGGCACGGGCCAGCGGCGAGCCTTCGCCCGGACCCAGCAGCAGCACATCGCCTGCGGCCAAGGTCATGAATTCGCTGACATCGGCAAGCAGCTGCGCAGCCGGGCGTACCAGCGTGGCGAAGCTGCGCTCGTAGGCCCGTTCGCCATTGATGGTCACGCTCAGCGTGGCGTTGTCCAGGTCAAAGCCAGCCTCGTCGCGGAACATGTGGCTCATCGGGCAAAAGCCGTCGCGATTGCGCTGCACCACCGCGGGACGGTAGTAGTTTTCGTGCGGCAGCGTCATGTCACTGACGACCACGAAGCCGGCCACATAGGCCATGGCTTGGTCCACCGACACCCGAGAGGCACTGCGGCCGATCACTAGGCCGATGGTCGCGTCGATGCGTACTTCGCCGGGAGTGGCCGGGATTTCCACCACGGCACCGTCGGCCGCAAAGGTATTGCGCGGCTTGATGTAGAGGACCGGCGCCTGGGGTGCAGCCTTGTATGGGGCACTGTCGAACTGCGGCGCCAGGCGCTCGACGGTCGCGCGGTCATTGAGCAGCGCACCGTAGACCGTTCCCGGCTGGGAACCATCGTCCAGAAATGAATGTTGCATGTGCATGATGGACAACTAATTAACTAGGTAATAGTTATCATGTTAACTATATTGACACAAAGGAAGATAAGGGTTTGTACGGTATCGGCCCATGGGGTGCAGCAGCGCTACAGTGCCGCCATGTCTATGCCTGCGCGGCGAAGCATGGCGTCGAAAATCGTGCGGTTGATGGCGGATCTGCCGGCCACCCGCGTCTGCGGCACATTCGCCAGCAGCTCCTCGGAAATGGCGCGGTTCGGCCCCCTGCCGGCATCGCTGGCAAGTTGGATTTCGCAGGCCCGCTGCAGCGTCCAAAGCCGGTTGAACGCCGTCGGCAGATCGGGCCCAACGACCAGCAGTCCATGGTTGCGCAGCATCAAGTGATTGCGCCCTCCCAGGGAAGTCACCAGCCGCGGCTGCTCGTCCAAGTTGGTGGTCACGCCTTCGTAGTCGTGATAGGCCACATCGCCGTAGAGCATGGCGCTGTAGAAGTTGTCGTGCCGCAGCCCTTCTTCCTTGGAGGCGACGGCGCAGCCGGCTGTGGTGTGAACATGCATGATGCAATGCGCATCAGACCGGGCCGCATGGATGGCACTGTGAATCACAAAGCCGGCTTTGTTGACCGGGTGGGCGTTGCCGTCGGTGACCGTGCCATCCACGGTGATGCGAACCAGATTGTCGGCAGTGACTTCCGCGTAGTGCAGCCCGAAAGGGTTGATCAGGTACTCGGCCGGTTGCGTCTCGCGCTGCGGCAGACGCACGGTGATGTGGTTGAAGATCAGCTCGGTCCAGCCCAGCCAGTCAAACAGTCGATAGCAGGCGGCAAGATCCTGGCGCAGTTCAGATTCAGTCTGCATGCTCGCAATTCCTTTTTTCATCTTTTGCGCCGCGCGGTGGGGATCTCAGCCCGGCGCTGTGAGTTCGCCAAAAAACGTGAAGCGGCGCCGCCACATGTGCCGCGCGCGGCGCCGCCATCCATCTGCAGCGTCAGTCCTGAACCAGCTCGGCGATGTCTTCGCAGAAGACCAACTCCTCTTCGCCCGCGACCTTGGCCTTGAGCCACATGCCGTCGCCGACGTTTTCCACGACCTCGGCGGTCTCGCCGCTTTTCATCCGGATGACTTGTCCGGGCAGCACGTCCATCAGATTCAACATGGCTTGTTCCTTAAAAGAAGACGGTGAGGTTCTTGGCCAGCAGCACGTTCTGGTGAATGCGGATCTCGCGTGCGGCAAGCTTCCAGCCCTGCTCGGTGCGGCGGATGCGGTCGAAACGATCACCTACGAAGTAGTACTGCTCGTATTCGCAGCGATTCTGGTAGATCAGGAAGCGGCTGGTGACATCGACTTCCATTTCACCCGCAGCGTTGGTCTCTATGCCGGCCAACTGCACATTGCTGACCATGCGGCACACGCGCGACAGTGGCTCCTCGGCCCAGTGCACGCCGGTCAGGATTTGCTCGGCGCGCTTGCCCAGCGACCACTTGCCTTCATTGAACCAGCTCATGTCCTTCTCACGCTTGGTGAACTCGCGCGCCGCGTGCTCACCGAACTTCACGTTGAACTCCATGGGCATGAAGTAGCGCAGATCGTCGGCCAGCGTTTCGATCCACTCGTTGAAGCGGCGCTCGTCCAGCAGATTCGACTCGTCGTAGAGAAACTCCTCGATCTCGCGCTTGATTTCGTAATAGCGCGCATCGCGCACCGGGCGCTGGCGTGCGGTTGTCTCGGTGGAGGCCACTTCGGCAATTTCAGACATGATTGCTCCTTGGTTTTTTCAGTGCTTGGACGGGATGGGACCGCCCTGGTTGGCGAAGCAGCCAACATCGATCACGGTGCCCGAGATCGTTGCTGCCTCATCCGACAAGAGAAAGGCGACGGCGTTGGCCAGGTCCTTGCCGGTGGCAGGACGGCCAGCGGCGGTACCGGGCGCGGGCTTGCGCAGGAACGCATCGGCGTCGCCGTCATAGCGTCCGACGCTCATGCCGGAGAGAATTCCGCCGCCGCCTGGAATGGCCACGTTCACGCGCACATGGTCGTGGAAGTGGTCGTAGGCCATGGCGGTGCTCAGCGCGACGATGGCGCCCTTGCTCGCGCTGTAGGCCGCCATATTGGGCTTGCCATGGCCGGCGCCGGAGCCGATGTTCACGATGGAGCCGCCGCCAGCCTTGCGCATGTGCGGCAGCACGGCGCGACTCATCAGATACGTGCCCTTGAGGTTGACCGCGACAATGCGGTCGAACAGGGACTCGTCGGTATCGAGCACAGTGCCCAGCGGCCCGATGGCTGCGTTGTTGACCAGGCCATGAACCGCACCGTAGCGCGCCACGGTGTGATCAACCACCCGCTGCACATCCGCCGCATTCGAGACATCGGCTTCAAGGACATCGGCGTGGCAACCCGCGGCTTCCAGCTCTGCCAGCAGGGACTGAACGCCCTGGGCTGTGCTGGAAACCTGGGGCTGGGCCAGTCCGAATGCCACTACTTGGTGGCCACGTCGGGCGAGTTCCACGGTGATGGACTGGCCCAGGCCAAAGGTGCCTCCAGTAACGATGATGACGCTCATCGCACTTACTCGGAAAAGCTCGCGGGACCGGTGTCCTTGCGGCCCAACAGCGTGTCCCAGTCGGCGCTGTTCATGTAATCGCGCCAGCGTCGATAGAACTGGCGCGGATTCTCTTCGCTCACCTGCAAGCTCACATGGCCAGACACCGGCCCGTCATCCTGCACCTTGCCCAGCGATTGCGTGTAGTTGAAGGGGTAGCGGCGCGCGACCACCCCGCGGCTGCCGGCGGTGGCGTAGTTCCAGTTCTCCATGTCATCCTGCTCGGTCATGCCGGCCGGGCCCGAATAGCGCATGTAGTAGGTGCGCAGGAAGTCCTTCACTTCCTGGGGCGCGTCGGCGTCGACCAGGAAGAAGCGCCAGGCTTCGGTGGACTCGGGACCATGCGGATGCCAGACGCACAAATTGCGCGGCTGGTTGCCGTGGAAGGACACATTAGGATAGATCGTGCCAACGAACGGGATCAGGCGATGGCGCTCGGCGCCCAAGCGCTCCTTGCGCTTGGCATGCGCTTCACGGAAGTATTCGGCAACGATAGGATTATTCTGGTAAGTATTCAGGAACTCCCAGTCCTCGGGCATGATCGCGCTGTGCACGCCATGGCCTGCGGGGAAGCTCGCCCAGACATGCTTCGCCTTCTCCATTTCATTGTCACGGCGGCCCTTGACGCCGGCCTCGGCACTTGGGCCGATGCCGATCAGGTCCACCGAACGGTGGCTGACGTTATGGTAGGTATCGCCCAGGAAGTTTTCCGCAGCGAACTTCCAGTTGCAGGGAATGACCCACTTGTGCACGCCCACCAGCACTTCGGAGCCGCCCTCGCGACCGTCGCGACAGTCGAGCGCCAGATCCAGATGGGTCTTGGCATCGCCCAGATAGGTCATCAGGTCGGGAGCATCCTTGTCCCAGCTTGCCCAGACCGTGCCCTTGTAGGTCTCCATCTTGGGAACTTCGATCAGCGACCAGTCTTCCTTTTCCATGCAGCCTTCGTACAGGCCCTTGAACTGCGGCACGCCGAACAGCTTGCCGTCGGTCGTGTAGCTCCAGCTGTGATAGGGGCAGGTGAAGAGCTGGGTGTTGCCGTGGTCGTACTGACAGACCTTCATGCCGCGGTGGCGGCACGAGTTCAGGAACACATGCACCTTCTTCTTCTTGTCGCGCGCCAGGATCACCGACTCGGCGCCCATGCGCGAAGTGAAGAAGTCACCGGGATTGGGGACCTGGCTTTCGTGACCCACAAATAGCCAGGCGCGCGTGAAGACCTTCTCCAGTTCCTCTTCATAGATTTCGCGGCTGGAGAAGATTTCGCGGCCGATCTCGCCCTTGCGCAGATTGACCAGGGCGTTGTACCGGGACTCAGTGGTGATAGGAATCATGGGTTTTGTCTCTCAAAATTCTGGTTGAGGAGTTTTGGCGGGAAAAGTAAAGCGAGATAGTCACTTCCCGAGGAATCAGTTGAAGCGTTCGCACAGCACATCGCCACGCGGCAGGCCTGCGGCCTGGGCTGCGGCGCGGCCCGCTTCCACCATGGGCGGCGGCCCGCAGAGGTAGACGCGCGTGGATGGATCGAGGCCCAGCCCGCCGATCAGGTCGGTGGGATAGCCGGCGTGGTCGTCGGGGCCCGTGCCCTGCTCCACCGCCAGCCGGATCGCCAATTGCGGCATTTCGCTGCGCAGCGCCTGGAGCTCGTCCAGCGCAAACAGATGGCCAGGCGTACGCGCACCGATCAGCACGGTGGTCGGCACCGAGCGGGCGGCCGCACCCATGCCGCGCAGCATCGACAGGAAGGGCGCCATGCCGCTGCCCCCCGCCACGAACAGACGCGGGCGGTTTTCATCGCGCAGGAAGAAAGTGCCATGCGGCGTGCTCAGTTGTACCTTGTCGCCGACCTGGGCCTGCGCCAGCCAGTTGGAGAACGCGCCGCCGGGAACGATGCGGATGTAGAACTCGAGCCGGTTGCTGCCCGGGGGGTTGGCCATCGAATAGGAACGCGCGATGTCCATGCCTTCGGGCTGGATGCGTACGTACTGGCCAGGCTCGAACACCAAGGTCTCGTCAATGGCGATTTCCAGCCGCGTGATCTCGTCGGCGATCGGGCTGACCGCCACGACTTCGCCTGGAATCGGCGGCGCCTCTTCGGCCAACGCTTCGGTCGAGTCGTAGGGGAACTCGACGGCGCACGGGGAGTTCACGCGGCATACGCAAGGCAACACCACGCCAGCGGCACGGTCGTCGTCGGGCAGCACCGAGGAGTCGTAATCGTCCATCTCCACCGACCCCGAAAGCAGCTGCGCAGTGCAGGTGCCGCACTGGCCATTGGAGCAGTCGGTCAACAGATTCAGGCCGGCCGCAGTTGCGGCCTCGACCAACTTGCCGCCACAGGGAACGTCAAGACGGTGCGCGACACCATCGGCAAACAGCAGGGTGATTGGAATGTGGGAATTCATCGTGTCTCCATTTAATCCACACAGCGGACATTTAATTCATTCTATGGACAACTTCTAATTTGTGTCAACATGTCCGTGTGGTGGACAATGTGCTTTTCCAATTTCACATAGGAGGCCCGTCGATGGCCACTACCGCAGAAAAAAGCGACAACGTGCGCGCAGTGGGGCGCGCACTGGAAATCCTGCTCGCCTTCACGGCCCAGGACTTTGAACTCACGCCAGGGGAGCTGCTCAAGCGCGTCGATCTGTCGCGCCCGACGCTCTACCGGTTGCTCTACACGCTGGAGGAAAATGGTTTTCTGGTGTCGGTCGGCGAGCCTCAACGCTTTCGCCTGGGCCCCTCGGTGGCCAAGCTGGCCCATGTCTGGACCGCCAGCCTTGACCTGTCTCAGATCGCCCAGCCGGTGCTGCAAAAGATCTGGCGCGAAACGGGGGAGACGGTGGCCATGTTCGTGCCCCAGGGCGCGTTGCGCCTGTGTGTAGCCGAACTACCAAGTCCACAGCCGCTGAACTTCAAGCGCGGCGTGGGTTACACCGAGCGCATCGTGCGCGGCGCCTCCGGCCGGGCCATCCTGGCGCACCTGGCCAGCACCCCTGAGCAAATGGCCGGATTCATCCATGACTCCGATGTCGATCCCTCGGCCCTGGAAAAGGAACTCGACCAGACGCGCCGATTGGGCTACGCAAGTAGCCACAGCGAACTCATTTCCGGCGCCGTCGCCATTGCTGTGCCTTTTTTCGATCGCAATGGGCTGGTGGCTGGCTCGATCGGTGTCTTCGGCCCTGAAGTACGTCTCAACGCTGCCAGGCTCAAGCAGTTCGCCAAGCTGCTGCGGGAAGAATCTGCGGCCTTGTCCGGCATGCTGGGCTACCGAGGGGCCGACTCAACCTCGTGATCCGCCGTTTGTCCATACAGCGGACTCCGTAATCAATATTTGACTTGCGTCAGAAAGCGTCCGTAAAATGGACTTTCTATCCGCTTGACGGATGGACTTTGTTGAAGTCACGAAAAATTACAGGAGACAACGCGATGTTCAATGGTTCCCTCCGAGCCCGGCGGGCGTATCTGCATGCCATCTGCGCAGCTGCCACCGGGCTCATGCTGCCCACCTTCGCATCGGCCGCGGCCGATAACTATCCCGACAGGCCCGTCAATATCGTTGTCGGGTTCGCGCCTGGAGGAACCAACGACATCCTCGCGCGCCTGATCGCGGCCAAGCTTCAGGAGCGGCTCAAGCAAACCTTCATTGTCGACAACAAGCCAGGGGCGAATTCCGCCATCGGCAATGCGCATGTCGCCAAGGCCAAACCCGACGGCTACAACCTGCTGGTGTCGTCCAGCGGCGGTTTGACCACCAACCCGGTGCTGATGAAATCCCTGCCCTATGACCCGGTCAAGGATTTCGAGCCGATTGCCCTGCTGGGATCGTTCCCCCTGGTGGTGACCGTGCCGGCGGCATCGCCGGCAAAGAACTTTTCCGAACTCGGCGCTTTAGCCAAGACCAAATCGGTGGATGGAAAGCTGGATAACGGCACGCCCACCACCTCCTTCATCCTGGTGGCGGAAACGCTGGCTGCGGCCTCCGGCCTCAAGTTCAATCACATCCTCTACAAAGGCTCAGGTCCGGCGGTTGCCGCCCTTATGGGCGGTGAGATCCAGGTGGGGATACTCGACAGTCCCGCTGTCGTGAACCAGATCAAGGGCGGCAAGCTCAGGGCCCTGGCGGTCACTACCGGCAAGCGCTCTTCCGCGCTGCCGGACGTGCCGACCGTTGCCGAATCGGGCTATCCAGGCTATGACGCGCCGATCTGGACCGCGCTCATGGCGCCCAAGGGCACGCCCGAGCCGGTGCTGGCCAAGCTGCGCAACACCTTGAGCGAGATTCTCAAGGACAAGGACACCGTCGACAGGATGCAGGCGCTGGGACTCGATCCGGGCAATGCCGATGCCGCGGCGCTGGGTAAGCGGATCGCCAGCGACATCACGCGCTGGGAAGCGGTCGCCAAAACCGCCAACTTGAAACCTGAATAAGCCACTGCGAAGGAGTCATCCATGCGGACCATCTTGACGCGCATTGGCGCAGGCATCACCCTGGCCACCCTGGCCTTTGGCGCCCTGGCCCAGCCAGCGTTTCCGAGCAAGCCCATCACCCTGGTCGTGCCGTTCGCCGCCGGCGCATCGGCAGACCTGATTGCCCGGACCGTCGGGCGGGAGCTGTCCACCGAACTCGGCCAGCCCGTGGTGGTGGAAAACAAGCCTGGCGCCGGCGGCGCGCTGGGCCTGCTGGCGGTGGCCCGCGCCCCGGCGGACGGTTACACGATAGGGTTGGGCGCCACGGGAGCAATTGCGGTGGGACCCCATCTGCCTGATGCTCCGCCGCTCAACCCGCAGCGCGACCTTGTGCCGCTGGGCAAGCTGGCGGACATTCCTCTGGTGCTGGTAGCTTCGGCTTCAGGGGAAATTCGCGACATGAAGTCCTTCCTGCATGCCGCGCGCAAGGCAACTGACGGCCTGTCCTATGGACAGTCCGGCCAATACACCTCGCAACACCTGGCCGGGGAACTGCTGGCCAACATGGCACAGGTGCGGCTCACGGCTGTGCCTTACAAGGGCAGTGGCCCTGCCGTGACCGATCTATTGGGCGGGAACATTCCCGCGGCCGTGGTTGATCTGACTTCCGCCTACCCGCACATCAAGGCCGGAAAGCTGGTGGCACTGGGCGTGACCAGCGCCAAACCCACCAAGGTAGCGCCTGAAATCCCGGCCATTGCCCAGGAAGGTATTGCCGGCTACTCCGCTCCAGCGTGGATGGGCCTGTTCCTTCCTGCCAAGACGCCAACCGATGTGCGGGCCAAGCTTTCGGCGGCCATGCACAAGGTGATGCAGTTGCCTGCCGTGGAATCGCAGATCACGCGCCTGGCGGCGGAGCCCGCCTATATGGACGGACCGGCGTTTGAGACCTTCATTGCGCAAGAGTCCAAGAAGTGGGCTGAGGTCGTCAAGCGCATTCCGGCGCCCGCCAAATAAGTCAGACAGTCAGCCGCGCCGGCTGCCACGCGCCCGTAGCCAGCAACACCGCTGGTGTGCGGGCGCGTTGCGCTGCGCGCCCGGAATAAACATCAGCTGCAAGCCTCAACCTTGCGGGAGCAAGCCCATGGCCGTTTTGACCAATATCGAAGATCTGCGCCGGCTAGCCCGGCGCCGGGTGCCGCGCATGTTCTATGACTATGTAGACGGCGGTTCCTGGACGGAATCCACTTACCGCGCCAACGAGGCAGATTTTGCGCGCCTCAAATTCCGGCAGCGTGTGGCCGTGGACATTGGCAGCCGCAGCACGCGCGCGGCCATGCTGGGGCAGGAGGTGACCATGCCGGTCGCCATTGCGCCCACCGGGTTGACCGGCATGCAGCATGCAGACGGCGAGATCCACGCGGCGCGCGCGGCAAAGAAATTCGGCATTCCGTTCACCCTGTCCACCATGAGCATCTGCTCCATTGAGGACGTGGCACGCGCAACCGATTACCACCCGTTCTGGTTCCAGCTCTATGTGATGCGCGACCGGGCCTTCATCGAGCGCCTGATCCAGCGTGCCAAGGACGCCAACTGCTCGGCGCTGATGCTCACGCTGGACCTGCAGGTTGCAGGACAACGCCACAAGGACAAGAAAAACGGCCTGTCCACACCGCCGAAACTCACGCTGCGAAACATCGCCAACATGGCCACCAAGCCGCGCTGGTGTGCGGCGATGCTGGGCACGCCGCGCCGGCAGTTCGGCAATATCGTCGGCCATGTGGATGGGGTCGAGAACATGTCCTCCCTGTCCGAATGGAGCCGCCAGCAGTTCGATCCCACGCTATCCTGGAAGGACGTGGAATGGATCAAGAAGTGCTGGGGCGGCAAGCTGATCCTCAAGGGCATACTCGATGCGCAGGATGCGCGCCTGGCCGTGGAGACGGGCGCCGATGCCATCGTGGTCTCCAACCATGGCGGGCGACAGCTTGATGGCGCGCCCTCCTCCATCGCCGCGCTGCCGGCCATCGTTGAAGCCGTCGGCAAGCAGATCGAGGTGCACATGGACGGCGGCATCCGCAGCGGCCAGGACGTGCTCAAGGCCCTGGCGCTCGGCGCCAAGGGCACCTATATCGGCCGCGCCATGCTCTATGGCCTGGGGGCGCTGGGCGAAAGCGGCGTCGATGCAGCGCTTCGCATCATCCACAACGAACTGGACCTTTCCATGGCGCTGTGCGGGCAGACGGCTGTCTGCGGCATCGACCGCGACATGCTTATTCCCGCCTGAAGCGCGGATTCACCCGCCACCGCCACCTCCGCCTCCACCTTTTACCAGAAAGAAAAAATGCTTCGAAGATCCTTTCTTGCGGCAGCAGCCATGCCGCTGTGCGGCACAGCCCTGGGCGATCTCCGCTTTCCCGTGCGCCCGATCAAGATGATCGTGCCGTTTGCGGCAGGCGGTGGCACAGACATCATGGCCCGCCTGGTCGCCACCTCCATGGGCTCCACGCTGGGCCAGCCGGTGATCGTCGACAACCGCGCTGGCGCCGCCGGGAGCATTGGCTCCGACCAGGTGGCCAAGGCTGCAGCCGACGGTTACACCATCCTGATGGCCACGGTATCCACGCACGCCATCAATCCTGCGCTCTATCCGTCTCTGCCCTACCACCCTCTGCGCAGTTTTACGCCCATCTGCCTGCTGGCAAGGGTCGGCGGCATCGTTGCAGTCAATGCCCGCAGCCCGTTCATGAGCCTGGCAGACCTTGCCGCGGCGATGCGCAAGTCGCCGGGAAAATACAGCTTCGGCTCGCAAGGCGTGGGCGGCTTCGGTCATCTGATGGGCGAGATGTTCAACTCGCAAGCCCAGGTGAAGTCGGAGCACATTCCGTACAAGGGCGCAGCACCCGCCTTGCAGGATCTGATGGCTGGCAACATTGATGTGATCTACGACACCCTGCCGGCATTGTTGCCGCACCTGCAGTCCGGCGCGCTGCGCGCGCTGGCCGTGACCACGGCCGAGCGCGCGCCCAGCCTGTCCCAGGTTCCCACATCGGCGCAAGCCGGCTTTCCAGCATTCCTGGCATCGACCTGGAACGCACTGCTGGCGCCGGCCAACCTCCCCGCCGAAGTGCAGGCGCAGCTCACCCGTGCCGCGCTGCTGGCCATTCAAGACCCCGGCGTGCGAGCACGCATGGGCGATCTGAGTGCGGATCCGGTGGGATCGAGCGCTGCCGAACTGAGCGACTTCATGCGGGCCGAACTGCAGCGCTGGGCGCCTGTGGTCAAAGCGTCGGGCGCACGTATGGAGTGAGTGCCGGTGCGCTGTTGCACCAGCATTGTCGGTTTCACGCCCTCGGCGTCGCACCGCGAACCAAATCCAGCAAAGCCTTGCAATCTTTCGGCAGTCGGTCCCCGCGCCAAGCCACATGCTGATCGGGGCGCGACAGCGTGAAGCAGTGGGTGTATTCGGGGTGCGCTGCGAGCTGCGCGAGGCGCAAAACCTGGAGTGGCATCTGCAGCGCTGCGGCCGCCTGTTCCAGCGCTGCCGTATCGGCCTGCGGATCGCTGCACAGCAGCGTGAAATCCGCCCCCATCGCGTCATACAGCGACATCCCGCCCTCCAACCAGACATGGGGCGTGCGGCAGCCAGGTACCGTGGACGAGGTGAAGCTGCCCATGCTGTAGCCCGGCTGGGGCGTGCCGTCATAGCCGATGATGGGCGAGTCATCGTAGTAATAGCCGAAGTTCAGGCCTGCACAGCAGTACTGCTGCACATTGAGGTCGTACAGCAGCTGGCCAAAGGCCTGGCGCGAGGCCTGGCCCGCAGGAGAGTCCTCCTCGATATCGGCTGGCACGGACTGCGCCTGGCGCATCAGCTCCTGCGCATGGCCCATGGCAAAGCGTCCCACCTGTTCGGTGATCGGCTTGCGCTCCCGCTCATGCGCCTCGAGGAGGGTCGCAGGCGCCCAGCCGTTCAGGTGCGCGGCCAGCATCCAGGACAGGTTCATGGCATCAGCAATGCCGGCGTTCATGCCATAGCCTGCCATAGGTACCCACAGGTGAGCGGCATCGCCGCAAATGAACACACGGCGGTCGCGGAAGCGGTCGGCTATCAGCTTGCGGCCGAACCAATCCTCCTTGGAGACAATTTCATATTCGAACTCCTTGTCGACGCCGAGAATGGCGCGCAGACATTGGTCCCGGTCCACGGCGTCGAAATCGGCTTCGCCGTCGCGCAGGTAGTTGTGCACGATCCAGTGTTCCTTGCCATCGATCGCGTAGACATTGCCGCTGCGCCGGGAGTTGACCGAGAACGTCGCCCACGCAGGACGCTCCTGCATGCGTGCCAGCAGTCCCGGAGCACGCAGATAGGTGGATTGCACGCGGCTGACCACGGCCGTGCCCTCCAGGCTGGCGCCGATGCTCTTGCGCACCATCGAGCGGCCGCCATCGCAGCCGATCAGGTACTGCGCACGGATCGAAAACTCGCTGCCGTCGACCAGCGAGCGGCAACGGGCCAGCACGCTTTCGCTGTCCTGCGCATAGTCCAGAACCTGGGTCTGATAGAGCGAAGCCACTCCCGCTGCGGCGCTTACGCATTGCCTCAGCACCGGCTCAAGGTAGATCTGATTGATGCGGTGCGGCGGCTCGGGAGTGGGCCACCAGGTGTCCGGCCCGCCCGTGGCCGTGTAGCGATCCTGGCGCGCTGGAATGGGAATGCGCGACAGCTCGGGCCCGGTGAACGAGAGGCGGTAGGCCACGTCGTTCGGGTAGTCGGCCGGCAGGCCGGCATCGCGCACCTGCTCCACGATGCCCAGACGCCGGAAGGTCTCCATGGTGCGCGCGGAAACATGGTTGCACTTGGGACTGGGCGGTGCGTCATGCGATCGCACCTCGGCCATGGTGCAGGCCACGCCGCGGCGGGCCAGATCCAGGGCCAGGGTCAAGCCGACGGGGCCGGCACCGACAATCAATACTTGGGTTTGCTGCGTTGGATTCATTTCAGGAAATTCCTTTGCGGGTAGGTCCTGATTAAATGGCGCATTCCATTCATAAAAAAATGAATAAATTTTTGAGCATTCCTAATAAAAAGTTATCAGAGCTGGCGTCGGTACGGGAGCTCCGGGCTTTTGTGTCGATCTGCCACCACGGCAGCATGGCTGCGGCAGCCCAGGCGTTGGCGCTGACCGGGCCTGCTGTCAGCGTGCTGATTCGGGAACTGGAGCAAAAGCTGGATGTACGGCTGTTTGACCGCAGTACGCGCAGCATGCGCGTGAGTGCGGCCGGGCGCGAAGCCCTGGTGTTTGCCGAGCGCATCCTCAAGCAGCTCGGCGACCTGCACACCGGCATGGAGGACATCGCCGCGGGGCGCAGCGGGGCATTGCGCATCGCCGCCACGTCATCGCTGGCGCAGACCTTGGTGCCGCCAGTCCTCGCGCGCTTTGCCAGCGTGCATCCGCAGGTTCGCATCGAGCTCAATGACTGTGCGCCCAACCAGTTCCAAGAGCTGATCCTGAAGGACCAGGTCGATCTGGGGATTGGTGTCGTGGAGCACGACGACCCGGATTTGCAAGCCCAGCCACTGTGCAAGGACCGCCTGCAGGTGGTGGCCGCCGCGCCCTGGGTTTTGCCTGGCGCGCGGCAGATGGACTGGCAGCAGTTGGCGCGCCTGCCCCTCATCACGCTGCGTGCCGGCTATGGGGTGCGCGCCAGCCTGAACCAGGCTGCAGCGCAGGCCCAGGTGCAGTTGCAGGTGGCCTATGAAGTAAGCCTCATGGGCACAGCACTGGCGCTGGTGGAGCAGGGCTTGGGGGTGGCGGTGCTGCCCCAGTCGCTGCTGCATTTCGCACGCGCTGACAGCTTGCAGTTGCGGACGCTGGTCAAGCCCACCATCACGCGGCAGATCAGTCTTGTCACGCGGCGTGATCTTTCCCCAAGCCCGCCCTTGCTGGCCTTCACGCAAATGGCGCGGCAGTATTTCGCCAGCCTGCATTGGGGCCCTCCGTCCACCTGATCCATCGGTATGGCCAGCGCGCAATCCCGGTCTGCGCTGCAAATCATCGTTGCCTACCCAGCAGGCGGAGCCAGCGATGCCACCGCACGGCTGATGGCGGAGCGCCTTGGCCTGCATCTGGGCCGTCCGGTGGTGGTCGAAAACCGTGCTGGGGCTGACGGCATCATTGCAATGGATGCGATTGCCAAGGCGCCCAAGGACGGCTCCGTGATGGGCTTTTGCGCCAACAGCCCTTTTGCCATCACTGCGCAGCTGCGCAAACTGCCCTTTGAGGCCAGTGCGGTCACTCCGCTCGCGCCGCTGACGTATTCTCCGGCGGTCATCCCGGCAACGCGCGCGACCACCGCGCAGACGCTGACGGAGGTGCTTGACCAGGCAAGAAAGCAACCGGGCGCGGTGCGCTGGGGCAACTCCGGCAGCGTGTCTCTTGCGACTCTCATCCTGGAGCAGCTCAAGTTCGGCTCCAAAACAGATATCCTGCTGGTGCCATACAAGGGCGGCTCGCAGCAGATCATGGACGCCTTGGGCGGACAGTTCGAGTTGATGGCAATCAACGCTGCCCCGTCGGTGCTGGAACATGTCAAGGACGCAAAGCTGCGCGCACTGGCAGTGACCGGACCGAACCGCCTCGAGTCGATGCCTCAGGTCGCCACACTCGCCGAGCTGGGCTTTCCGGAAGCCAACCTCACTTCGCATTTCGGCATGTTCCTGCCGGCGGGAGCACCTGCCGCGGTAGCGACGCAACTCAATGAGGCCATCAACAAGGTCATTGCCGAGCCGTAATTCAAGGCCAGGGTCATTGCTATGGGCAGCATCCCTACAGGCGGAACAGGGGCCGAGCTGGCAGCACGCATTGAAAGTGAAACTCGCACCAACCAGGAGATCATCCAGCGCGCGGGAATCACGCTCTGACGGGCAGCGGAGCACAGACGAAAAAAAGGAGCATGAAAATGCTCCCCATCCAATTGCCATGTCGAGTTCCTGAACTATGCGTGCCTATCAGCCTCCATGCAGAGAACGGTAGTTGAGCAGGTCCTCGATGCCGAAGCGGCCGTTTTCCCGGCCAAAACCAGACCAGCCCCAGCCGCCAAATGGCGTGGCCAGATTCTGTGCCGCTCCATTGATCACCACCTGCCCGGTCTTCATGCGCCGCGCACATTCCAGTGCGCGTGCCGTATCAGCCGACCAGACCGCGCCAGACAAGCCATAACGCGTGGCGTTGGCCAAAGCGCCGATGTCCTGCTCGTTGTCATAGGCCATTACCGCCAGCACCGGGCCGAACACTTCTTCCTGCGCGATTTCCATCGCCGGCACGACGTCAGCAAAAATAGTCGGCGGCGCATAAAAGCCCGTATTCACCGAGGCCGGCCGCTGCGTGCCGCCGGCCACCACAGTGGCACCCTGCTGCTGCGCGCGCTCGACCATGGCCTGCACTCGCGACAGCTGCGCCTGCGTGGCCACCGGCCCGAGCCGCGTGGCGTCATCAAGTGGATCACCCACAGGCCATTGACCCAAGGCTGCACGGCAGCGCTCCAGAATCTCGGGAACCAGCCGGCGCGGCGCAATCAGACGCGACTGGCTCACGCAAGCCTGTCCTGAATTGGCCAGCGACAGACGCACCACCGCAGGGATGGCAGCGTCCAAGTCCGCATCGTCCAGTATGACCGCGGCAGACTTGCCGCCCAGCTCCAGGGTCACGGGCTTGAGGTCTTGCGCCGCGGCGGCCATGATGCGTCGCCCGACCTGGGTCGAGCCGGTGAAGCTGACACGATCCACCTGGGCGTGGTTAACCAGCTGCTCACCGACTTCTGGACCGCCCCAGACCAGATTTACCACACCCGGTGGCAGGCCGGCGGCATGCGCAGCCTCCATGAAAGTCAACGCCGCGCCCGGCGCAATCTCGCTGGGCTTGAGCACGACCGTGCAGCCGGCGCCAATGGCGGCTGCAACCTTTGCCACGATCTGGTGCAGCGGGAAGTTCCACGGCGTGATCGCCGCCACCACTCCCGACGGGACACGTTCCACCAGGCCGTTGCCAATGCGCTCTTGCCACTCGATCTGGGTCAGCGCGTCTGCCGCAAACTCCAGGCCCTTGAGCGCCATCGGTACTTGCATGAGCCGGCCCAGCCATACCGGGCATCCCATTTCTTCGGCCAGCAGGGCTGACGCCACATCGGTGCGCGCTGCCAGCTCCTCACACAGCCGGCGCAGCACCGCGCGGCGGTCTTCGATGCTGGACTCTGACCAGACATCGAATGCTTGGCGTGCGCTGAGCACGGCCGCGTCGACGTCCTGTGCGGAGCACGACTGCACCTCGCCGATGGACAAACCGGTCGTCGGATTGACCAGCGGCATGCGCGCCGTGCCCGTGCTGGGGCGAAAGCAGCCATGGACGTAGAAGTTGCTGTAACGGCGCATCAGCGTGCCTCGCCCAAGGGATTCGCGGGCGCGGCCGGGCCAGTCATGCCCTTCATGGGCTGAAGACGCAGCAGATGCCAGGGGCTGGGCACCACGCCGATCTTGACCTCGATCATCACCGGACCTTGGTGCGTGTTCGCCTGCTTCACTACCGCACCCAGCGCTTCGGGGCTGTCGACCGATTCAAACGCGACGCCAAACGCCTTGGCCAACAGGCCAAAATCAGGATTTGCCAGTTCGACGGCGACTTCTGCGCCAAATTCGCGCTTCTGAATCGCGCGCACATTGCCGTAGTGGCCGTCATTGAAGACGATCAGCGTCACTGGCAACTGGTAGCGCTGGGCCGTTGCAAGCTCCTGCAAATTCCAACCGAAACCGCCATCACCGGTGACGGAAATCACTCGGCGGCCTTTAGCGCCCACCGCCGCACCGAGCGCCACGGGGAAGCCATAGCCCAATGTGCCCTGATAGCCTGGACCGATATAGGTGCGCGGGGCATACACCGGGAACGCAATGCGCGCCAGATAGCCGATCTGCGTCAACTCGTTCACGAAGATGGCGTCTTCAGGCATGGCCGCGCGCAGTGCACGCACATACGAAGCTTGCGGCTCGATCTGATCGATCTGTGCCTGCGCCCAGTCCTTGACGCGCTCGGCGTCGGCGTTGGACAGCACGGTGCGCTGAGTCACCTGCTCAGTCAGTTCTGCCAACGCCACAGCAGCATCCGCGGCAATGGCAACCTCCGGCGACCGGGGTGGCGCCAGGTCATCGGCGTCTATGTTGATATGAATGAACCGGATCCGTCCCGAAGGCCAGGAGGCGGTTGGCGTGAGCACGTCGACGAAACGGCTGCCAACGACCAGCACCACATCCGCATGCTCGAACACCGCACGGCCGGCCAGCGCATTCATCGCCAGCGGATGGCGGTCGCTGATCGCACCGCGGCCGTTGTCGCTCATGACCACCGGCGCACCGAGCTTTTCCGCGAGCTTTTGCAAATCATCCGAGGCATTGCTCGGGAAGATACCGCCGCCCACATACAACACTGGAAACCGCGCTGCGTTGAGCAGTTCGGCCGCCTGGGCCAGCAGCGGCCGTTGCTCGGCGCTGATTTGCGCTGGACTCGGCGCCGGCGCCGGCGCTGCAGGCAGTGAGTGCATCTGCGCGCTGAGAAAATCATGCGGAATCTCCACGCCCACAGGGCGAGGCCGGCCCTTTTGCAGTTCTTCGAATGCCTGGTTCATCGACGGCACGATGTCCTGCGGCGACGTCGCCAGGTGGTTCCACTTGGTCAGGCCGCGCACAAATCCTGTCTGGTCCTTGATCTCGTGCAGCAGTCCGCAGCCCTTGCCAATGCCCGACGAGTGGATCTGGCCGGTGACAAACAGCAGCTTGGAGTTGGAGGCATAGGCAGTGGCCAAGCCCGCGCCCGCGTTGAGCGCGCCGGGTCCTGGCACGACCATGGCGGCGCCCACTTTGCCAGTGGCGCGATAGTAGCCATCGGCCATGTAGGTGGTGGTCTGTTCATGCCGTGGAATGAACAGGTTCACGGCGTCGCTGCGCTGGCGCAACGCGTCCACGGCCCAGTCCAGCTGGATACCGGGGATGAGGAACAGATCTTCGACTTGGTTGGCGATCAGGCTGGAAACCAGCGCCTGGCCGCCGGTGATGGCTTGCATATTGGACATGGTGGACGAGGAGAGAGAGAAAAAGTGATTAGGCAGAAGCGGTGGTGATGGCCGTGGCAGTTTCCAGCGCATCGAGAAGGCGTTGCATTTCTTCGGGCTTGCCAATGCTCACTCGCACCCATTGCGCCAGCCCATAAGAGTTCACGGGTCGAACGATCAAGCCGTGCTGTTCCATCGCGCGCGTCCAGGCTGCACCGTCACCGACCTCAACCAGCACGAAGTTCGTATGCCCATCCAGGTAGCGCAGGCCCTGCGCGCGCAGGCCTTCGACCAGCATCCGGCGGCCACGTGCATTGTTTTCAAGCGTGCATGCCAGGAACTCGCGGTCCTGCAAGGCCGCCGTGGCCGCAACCTGTGCGGGCTGGGACACCGTGAACGGCGGGCGTACGCGGCGCAGCATGTCGGCCAGGGCGGGCTGGGCAATGCCATAGCCGACGCGCAGCCCGGCCAAGCCATATGCCTTGGAAAAAGTCCTGGTGATCAGCAGATTGGGATAGGTCTTCACCCAGCCAATGGAGTCAGGCTGCAGATGGGCTGGCAGAAAATCGAAATAAGCTTCGTCCAGCAGCACCACGATATGGGCGGGAATGCTGGCAAGGAATTCGCCCAATGCCGCAGGCGCCAGGCTCGTACCCGTGGGATTACCAGGGTTGGCGATATAGATGAGCGAAGGCTCCTGGCTCAGCGTCCGCTTGAGACCCTCGAGATCCACCGTGAATTCGGGCGAAGGGACCACAATATGCTCGGCGCCGACGCGCTGTGCCGCGTTCACATAGGCCTGGAAGGAATACTGAGAATAGGCGGTCTTGCGGCCGACCGAGAGGTTGGTGGCCACAGCGTTCCCGATCACGCTTTCCGAGCCTGCGCCCACGACAATCCATTGCGGCGGCACGCCATGGAACTCCGCCAGGGCTTGCACAAGATCAGTGCAATCGTTGTCTGGATACTGCGATAGGTCGATCTTTGTGGCCGCCATCGCCGCCCGGGCCTGCGGGCTCGGCCCCAGAGGATTCTCGTTGGAGGCCAACTTGGCAATCCGCTCGGGCACCATCTCCAAACGGCGGGCAAGGTCGGCAATCGGCAGGCCTGGAATATATGGCTTGAGCGACGCGATGTGCGCCGGGTACTGCGGCTTTTGAGAAGGCTTGGTCATGCATGGATGATGCTGTTCGCACCATCGCTTGCCTAGCGTTCGCCGCTGTTCGTGATTACCAAAAGGAATCAGTCATGGGCAGGCTTTGCTCCTACCATCGCGGTTGTATGACATTGCAGCAACTCAAAGACCTGCTCGCGGTGGTATCCCATGGTGGATACCGCGCGGCGGCACGGGCCCTGGATGTTTCTCAAGCAGGATTGACCAAAAGCCTGGCGAAGCTGGAGGAGGAGTATGGCATGTCGATGTTGCAGCGCACCGCCAAAGGCGTGGTGCTCACCACAGAAGGCGAAACCTTCGTCGCGCATGCCCGAGCCATCCTGATGGAGACCAGCCGCGCCGAGGAATGGCTTCGCGGCCTGAAAAATCCGGCACCGGTTCAAGTCAAGCTGGGCTTGTCCATTGACCCTTCGCTGCGCCTGGCACCGGTCGTGATGAAGGATTTCAGAGCCGCCTGCCCGGATGCCACCATCCATGTGACCCAGCGTGCGGCCACCGAGCTGATCACCGCCGTGCGCGACAACCGGCTTGACCTGGCGGTGATCCGCCTGCCGGCCCATATGGAGGCGGGTGACCTGCGTGTCGAGGTGCTGTACGAGTCGACCGCGGTCATCATGGTGCGCAAGGGCCATCCCCTGCAATCTGTGACCTCGGTGCAGGACCTGGCGCAATGCGAATGGGTGGTAGTGGGAGACCCTGCGCGCGCGGGGCAGCTCGATGAAAGCATCCAGGAACTGTTCATGGAACAGCGCCTGGGTCGTCCACGCTTTGCCGCCGTGTCCGACTCTCTCTTCGGCGCCATTTCCATGCTCCTGGAGTCAGACTGCTTGGCGCGCCTGCCCGTGGCATTGCTGCACCATCGCCTGGCCGCAGACAACCTGACCGCCATCCGGGTACGTGAGCAGCTCGAGTTCGGCTATGAGATCGGCATCGTCTACAAGGCGGGGCGAAGGCTCAGCCGGGAGGCGGCGCAGCTGGTGGCCATGCTCAAGTCCTTTGCCCGTCTGCTGCAAGGCGCACAGGGCCCAGGCAGACGCACCGGGCAGGCGCCGCCGCCGGGCTGAACACGCGCTGCGCGCTGCTTGCTAGCTCACTCGGGCTTGAAGCCCGATTCCTGAACAATGGGTGCCCACTGCTGCAGCTCCTGTGCCTGCAGCTTGGTGAATTCCGCGGAGGACAGGTAGGCACTCTCTATCACCAGTTTGTTAAGCTTGGCGTTCAGTTCCGGTGATGCCAGCACAGTCGCCAGCGCGGCATCGATGCGTGCCACGACATTCTTCGGCGTCTTCGACGGCACATAGGCACCGAACCAACCTTCGACGGGCGTGACCTTCACGCCTTGCTCCGAAAGGGTAGGGATATTTGGCGCCAACGGGTAGCGCTTGCTGCTGAAGGTGCCGAGCACCCGAATCTTTCCGGCGCGCTGGTGCTCGATTTGATCAATCAGCGTGTCGACCGCGGCGGGAATGTGGCCGCCAATCAGGTCGGTCATCAACGGCGCGCCGCCTTTGTACGCCACATGTTCCCAGTTGACGCCGTTGGCCTTGCCGAAGGCCAGGCCGGAGAAATGGGACAGTCCGCCTGCGCCCGAGGTTCCATAGGACGGATTCTGGGAAGCTTTCATAGAGGCGATCAGTTCGTTTGCGGTTTTCGCACTGGACGCTGCAGGCACGGCCAAGCCAAACGGGTAGCGGGCCAGCAGGGAAACCGCCGTGAAGTCCTCCGTGATCTTATAGTCCAGTTTGCCTGCATAGACCAGCGACTGGATCGTGGTCAGGGCATTGGGTGCGATCAGGATGACGCTGCCGTCCGAGGCCTCCCGTTTGACTTGGGAGGCACCGATCCGGCCGCCGGCTCCGGGGCGATTTTCCACCACCACCGTGGTCTTCAGTTGCTCCTGCAAGGGCAACTGGAGAATGCGGGCCATGACGTCGACGCTTCCTCCGGGCGGATAGGGAACGATTAGCTTGACCATGCTGGGCATCTGGCCTTGGGCCAGGGCAGAAAAGGATGCTGCAGCCAGTCCGGCCAGCACAATTGCACGACGAGTGGTGTATGACATTTTGTGAAGTAGAGATAAGAGCAACGACATGTTGTCGTTCTCTGCCCAGATGTCATAGCCGCGCCAAAGTATCGCGATTGCACTAAGCAATCAGAGTGTGTCCGCTCGAGACCCGCCGGGCTGCCTGCATCGTCCGCATGCCATGATTTCCAGCCGCGATCACGATTGGCCGGCGACACTTGGCGGTGGTTCTTTCCACGCTTAAGGTCGGGTGGCTCACCATTGAGCAATGCCTGGGGGTGCCGGCAAGGCCCCTCCAATGCCAATGTTCCTTAGCGCATCTTTACCCTAAGAGCCATCCATGTTTTCTGAAATACCCACCTACTCCGGCGATTCCATCTTGACCCTGATGGAGGAGTTCAAGGCCGATCCGCGTCCTGCCAAGGTCAATCTGAGCATTGGCATCTATTACGACGACGAAGGCAATATTCCCCTTCCAACTGCCATCCGGTTGGCCAAAGAGAAAATCCTTTGCGCGGACGAAGGTGCGCAGTCTTATCTCCCCATGGCAGGTTTGGCGTCCTTCAACAGCGGCACACAACAATTGCTTTTCGGAGCCGACAGCAAGGCACTCGAGCAACGCCGCGTCGTAACGGTGCAAACCATTGGCGGCAGCGGCGCGCTTAAGGTCGGTGCCGACTTTCTGTATGGAGCGTTTCCCCGCTCCAAGGTCTGGGTCAGCAATCCCACCTGGGACAACCACATCGGTATTTTCGAAGGCGCGGGCTTGGAGGTGGACAGCTACCCCTATTTCGACGCCCGCACCGGCGGCGTTGATTTCCCGGCAATGTGCGAAAAGCTCGCGAGCCTTGCGCCTGCCAGCATCATCCTGCTCCATCCTTGTTGCCACAACCCTACCGGCGCGGATCTCGACAATGCCCAATGGGACGAAGTGGTCCGACTGATCCAGGCGCGCGAACTGATTCCCTTTCTGGACATCGCCTATCAGGGGTTCGGCACCGGTTTTGAAGAGGACGCATACCTGATCCGCGCGCTTGAAAACGCGGGGTGCAGCTTTCTTGTCAGCAACTCCTTTTCCAAGATCTGCTCTGTATATGGTGACCGCGTCGGGGCCTTGAGTGTGGTTTGCGCCACCAGTGAGGAAGCAGACAGGGTTGGCGGCCAACTGCAAGGCAAGGTGCGCCGCAATTACTCGAGCCCCCCGGCCTTCGGCGCCCGCCTGGTCAGCAGTGTGCTGAATGACGGCATGCTGCAGTCCGTATGGAGAAGCGAAGTGGATGCAATGCGCCAGCGTATCCTGGACATGCGCACCGCTTTGCACACGGCGCTGACGCGGCAAGCCGCCCAGCACGACTTCGGTTATCTGCTGACTCAGCGCGGCATGTTCAGCTATACGGGTCTGTCTGCCAGCCAGGTACAGACCCTGCGCGATCAATTTGGCATCTACCTGGTGCGCAGTGGCCGCTTGTGCATCTCAGGCCTGCGCACCAGCAACATCGACACTGTGGCAAGCGCCATTGTCCAGGTGCTGAAGGCCGAGCAGATGCAGGCAACGCCAGCCTGACAGGCGCGCATCTGTATTGTCATCCAGCTCGGAAGTCCATGCTCCCGAGCCGGGAATCAGCTTAGAAGTTGTGCCGCACACCGACAGCGAGCGAACTGGTATCACCTCCATACAGCCGTGCAGCCTTGTCGTCCAGACGCGTCGCGAAGGCATACACCTTGGTGCGCTTGCTCAGGTTGTAGTTGGTTGCAATGGTGTACTGGCGTGCGCCACTTTGCGCCACCTCGCCGGTATTGCCCGCAACGCCGGCGTTCAGGTGGAACTCCCAGGGGCCGGTTGCATACATGGCAGCAAGACGCAGATTGTCGCGGTCACCGCTGGCACGAGCGTCCCGGTCACGCTGGTAATAGCCGCCCACGGTGAAAGCTCCGATGTTGTACAGGGCACGAACAGCCACCTGGCTGGCCTTGTCATTCTTGGCAATTGAAGTGGCGCTGAGGAATTTGTTGTAGCCCAGGCCAAGTGAAAGACCGCCCGTCCGATAGGACACCGAGAAGTCGCGCAGGTTGGGATTGACGCGCTCACCCAGTGATACAGCCGCAGTGGCTTCTAGCCCCGGAATGATTTCCGGCGTACGGTAGCCAATGGTGTTATTTGTACGCTGGAAACCCGCATAGAGAAGGTCGGACGAGCTTCCGGTATCGTGGTTGTGCAGACCGATCACATCCGCCGTTGCAAAATACGCGTCGCTGGTCCAGCGGCCCAGACGCAGTGTTCCCAGGTTTTTCTTACCCAAAAACAACTCGCTACGGCGGTTGAAAAAGGTGGAGCCACCACCGCTCACGCCGGTGTCGGAAGCAAAACCGCTCTCAAGGGCAAAGCCTGCGTTGGCTCCTCCACCCAAGTCTTCGACGCCGCGGAAGCCAAAGCGGGAGTTGTTGTCCACCTCGGCCCATTTGGTGGTATCTCCCGCTTTTTGCCGCTCAATGGAAGTGTTGATGCGGCCATATAAAGTCACGGAGCTTTGGGCGATGGCGCTGCTGCCAACACAAAGAATTGAAAGAGTGAGAAGAGAAAGATGAAAGCGCACGGTGGGGTACTCCAAGGTTGAAACCAACCGTATCTTCAGAGTGCCGCACAACGAAATCCAGGCTTAAATTTTCATCATGAATACAAAATCGAATCACCAGCCGCAAATCGATCAGGCCGTGATGGCCAGATCGGGGGCTCCTGAAATGCGCGTGACACGAGCATAGGAAGCCAGCATGGCAATCAGTGTTTGCAGTTCAGCGCTGGGCAGCAGACTGCGCTTGCGGGCAAGACCCACCGTAAAGCTGCTGTGCAGTTCGCCAACTGGCAGTTCGCATAACAGGTTCCTAGTCAGCGGGTGGCGTAGGATGGAGCGCGGCAGCCGAGCGACGTGATCCGAATTGATCAGGATTGAAATTGCACTGAACAGCGACTGTGAGATGGACGCAGAGCGCGGTGGAGTCAGTCCCCGGGCAAGAAATAATTCGGTAATGCTGGCATCTTGCTGGATATCCCGGCTGGGATCTCCTATCACCAGCCAGTCGCAGTCCATGAGTTCACGTATGGACGTGGAACTTGCCTTTGGATGAGCGCTGCGCGCCACGATGGCCATCTCGGTGGTATAGAGCTCGTCAATCAGCAGGCCATGCTCCTCATAGCCTTCAGGAATGCGTGACACCACGGCTTCTACTCGGCCTTCGCGCAGTGCATCGAGCAGATCGGCCGTGACGCCATGGGTCATCTGAACGCTGACATGCGGACAGCGTCGATGGAAATCAGCCAGAACGGTGGGCACATAGCTCAGCGATGGCTCGATGGACACGCCCAACCGTGCCGAAAGCCGTGGCTTTGCACCGAAATTTATCAGGCACTGGTCAGCGCGTTCGGCATTGGCAATGACAATCCTTGCCTGGCGCAGGAAATCCTTGCCCTCTGCCGTCAAAGATAGTCCGCTGCTCTGCCGCTCTACCAAGGTACGCCGATATTCGGATTCCAGCCTGGCGATACTCTTTGTCAGGCCTGCCTGTGAAACGTCCAGTGCCCGCGCCGCAGCCCGGAATCCACCATGGGTGACGACTGCGTCCAAGTCTTTGAGTTGTTGCAGAGTAAACATTTCAGATCCTTCTTGGCAGCGAGGTATGACACAGGCCTTCGTCAACGAGACAGTGATAGTATGTCTGTTCAAGCAAGATCCAAGCCCGGGCTTTCGAGCATGTCGGAAGCAATGAATTCCCAAATGACCTCTGGCGCTGCAACATGACATCTGCAGGTCACGGCGTGTGTCAATGGTGACTCGGCATGTAGCTACGGCTACCGTGGGAGCGCGAATCCAGGTTGACTACAGCAGAACGGTGCAACCTCTACGGCGCAATGAGAACGCCCCGTTGTAGCAAGTCTGCGAACGCGATGATCTACCATGAACCCCATGCCACCAGCTAGGCATTTCTTCATGCAACATCGCGCCCATGCTCTCGCGCTGCTTTCCACCAATGCCTGATGCCAAATTAGGCTGATGCTTGCTTCGGTGGTTTCGCTGCGCTGGCCAAAATGGCAGTGATCAACCCCTGCATGGCGCGCGTCAGCGGCTTGTCCTGACGCACCACCATGCCCAGCTCTCGAGACAGCGGAGGCTTGAGCAGTTGAATCTGCAGCCGCCGGCGGTCCGCTCCGCGCAAGGCCATGGATGGCAGGATGCTGCAACCCAGTCCGGCTGTTTCTGTATTTTCAGAAATTTCATAAAATACTGCATTTCGCCGTGAATGCCGACCATAATAGAAGGCATGCACGCCCTGCGCACATCGTCCACATTGACCCGCCTGATTTTGGCGTGGTTTGTGTTGACTATGGGCGTAGCCATGGCCTCCCCCATCATCGCGCCCAAGACGCTGGAGATGATTTGCTCAGGCACGGGTGCCATGCAGCTGATCGAGCTCGATCAGCACGGGGAGGTGGTGTCGACGGTGCAGCACACGCTGGACTGCGCGATGTGCCTTCCTGTCTTCCTGCCCTCCGCTTCGATGCTTTCGCAAGTGGGCCAGCCGCAGCCGCTGGCCCACGCCTTGACTCCCACGCAGGCGGCGCACATTGCCGCCCTAGTCGGCGCGCCTCTGCCGCCGCGCGGCCCGCCCGCACTTTCCTGATCTCTGCATCTGACCGCTGAAGCGCCAGCGGGCCGGAGGCGTACGTCCGTGCGCCCCCAGCCGCCTGACAGCCTTCGGCACCGCACTCATTTTCGGCAGGCTACGGCTGCTAGACGCCGCTGGCATGCCCAGCGGCAATGACTGCGTTTTTACCGACCCGGTTTCGCTGCAGCTGAACTAGCCGCGCCTATAGCCTGCCGAGGCTCGCCCTCCCGTGCGTCCAAGATCCATCAAAACTGTCCCCCGAGACAGGTACCGTCATGCAACGTCGTCCCCCCATGCCCTTCGCTGTGTTGGCAGCAGCCTGCCTGCTTGTCGTAACAAGCGCCGCATCTGCGCAGCAAGCAGCCGCCTTATCCACCACCGCATCGGCGCCGCACACCCTGCCTCCGATCACGGTTCTGGCCACACCCGCCGACTACTGGGCACCCGAAAGCCGCACCGCCACCCGCAGCGACACGCCGCTGCTGCAAACCCCACAGAGCGTACAAGTGGTGCCCCGTGCGGTACTCGAGGATCAGAATGCGCTGACCTTGACCGAGGCCGTGCGCAACGTGGCTGGCGTGCAATACGACTTCGGCTTCAATGGCTCGCTGCAGCCGCTGCTGATCCTGCGCGGCTTTCCAAACACGTCGATGACGGCCATGGGACCGATGTCGGGCATCTCCAGTTACTACCTGGATGGCTCCAAGGTCATGGGCGTGCCCATCAACATGGCCAATGTCCAGTCGGTCGAGGTCATCAAGGGGCCGGCCAGCGTGCTGTACGGGCGCTCGGAGCCCGGGGGCCTGGTCAATGTCGTCACCAAGCCGATCTCCAGCGTGTCCGAACTGGGTTTCGAGCAGACCATAGGCCAGCGTGGCCTCTCGCGCACCGCCATCGAAGCCTCGGGAAGTCTGAACGCCGACAAGACGCTGCGCGGCCGTCTGGCGGCTTCGTACTACACGGCCGACTCGGTTCGTGATTTCGTCGAGGATCGACTGGGCAGCTTCACCGGCAGCCTGGCTTGGGTGCCGGATGCGCGCACCAGCGTCTTGGCCACGCTGGACCATTCCGACAACCGCTACCGCACGGACATGGGCATTCCCGCCATCGGCAACCGGCCGCTGGACCTGCCATGGTCACGCCAGTACAACGACTCGCCCTATCTGTCCCACGCCAAGACCACCAGTTTCAAGCTCGATGCCTCGCACCAGCTCAATGACACCTGGCAGGTCACGGGCCGACTGCTGAGCCTGCGCAGCGACACCTCCGAGATGGACATCTATACCTACCGCGGCGATTACGGCATGGGCATGGCGCTCGACCAGACCTGCCCGGGCACGGGCGACCCGCAGTGCCGCTACTACTTTGGCGTTCGGCCCGATGGCCGCTATCAGGTGGATCAGTTCAATGTCGACTTGACGGGCAAGTTCCAGACCGGCGCCATCGGCCATACCGTGCTGGCCGGTTTCGACACCTACCGTACCAAGAAAACCGGAGCGACCTACATGCAGCAGTTGTCGTCAGCCGATGTCTACAACCCCGCTCTGGGCAACACGCCCGGGCTTGACCCGATGACACCGGCACAGGACTACGACGACTACAGCCGCTGGACCAGCTTCTACCTGCAGGACCAGATCGCGCTGGGCAATGGCGTGTTTTTCACGGGCGCGCTGCGCCATGACCGCACCAGCGCAGTGTTCGGCGTACCGGGCATGGCGCCCAACGAGAAGTCGTTCACCACACCCCGCCTGGGCGCCGTGTGGCAGTTCGCACCTAACCAGTCCGTATATGCGCAATATCAGGACGCGGTCGGTGCCAACAACGGCCGCGACACGGTCACCGGTGCGGCGCTGGCCGCCGAACGCGCCCGGCAGATCGAAGTGGGCCACAAGATCGAACTGTTCGACGGCAAGCTCAGCTCCACCGTGGCGTTGTTCGAGTTGACCAAGCGCAACCGCGGAGCATCGGTGCCCGACCCCTTGTCGCCGCCGACCTTCACCAACGTCGTCACCATTGGCAAGGCCGTCTCGCGTGGTGTGGAATGGGATGTCTCGGGTCAAGTCACGAAAAAGCTGTCGCTGATCGGCTCCTACGCCTACACCCATACCGAAGTGATGCGAGACCCCATCTACCAGGGCAATGAACTCGCCAATGTGGCGCGGCATACCGCGAGCCTGTGGGCGCGCTACGCGCTGGACAGCCAATGGACCGTGGGCGGCGGGGTTTTTGCCCAGGGTCGGCGCCAGGGAGACGCCGGCAACACCTTCCAGATGCCTGGCTATGCGCGCTTGGACGCCATGCTGGCCTACCGCTTCGGGCTGGGCTCGGGCAAGGCCTCGCTGCAGCTCAACCTGGACAATGTCTTCGATCGCAAGTACTACACCGGCAGCCATCAGTTCGTGCAGGACTGGATCAAGCTCGGCAACCCACGCACGGCCAAGCTCACGCTGCGCGTGGACTATTGAGGCGCGGCGATGACCAACGAACGCCGCAATTTTCTGCGCGCCGCCACGGCGGCGCTGGCAGCCTCCCCCTGGCTGGCACGCGCCAGCCAGGGGGCGTCTACACCCGTGACCGTGGAACATGACATGAGCGCCATGCCGGCGTCGTGGACTGGCAAGGAACAGATAGCCATGCTGCTCTACCCAGGCATGACAGCGCTGGACTTCGTCGGGCCGCAGTACATGTTTGCCGGCCTGATGGGCGCAACAGTGCATCACGTCGCCAAAACCATGGAACCGGTGGTAAGCGACACCCGGCTCGCGCTCTTGCCGACGGTAACGCTGGCCGAGTGCCCGCGCGAGCTCGACATTCTCTTTGTGCCTGGCGGAGGCGCCGGCACCATCGCGGCAATGCAGGACCCGCAGCTACTGGCCTTTCTCGCGGACCGGGGCGCTCGCGCCAAGCTGGTGACCAGTGTATGCACCGGCTCGCTGGTACTCGGTGCCGCCGGCCTGCTGCAAGGCTACAAAGCCACGTCACATTGGGCAACGCGTTCGCTGTTGCCGGAAGTCGGGGCGATGCCGGTGGAGGCGCGCGTGGTCCACGACCGCAATCGCATCACCGGCGCGGGGGTGAGCGCCGGCCTGGACATGGGTCTGACCATCGTCGGCCTGTTGCGCGATGCGGTCTATGCGCAATCCATGCAGTTGCTCGCCGAATACGCGCCCGAACCACCGTTCAACGCAGGTACGCCGCGCACCGCTGCGCCGGCCATCACCGCCATGCTCACCGAGATGTTCAAGGACTTCGACCCACAAGCCCGCGCCGCGCTGACAGACGCCAGGGCTTTCAAGCCCTCCTCTGCCCGATGAAGCAGTTTCGGATCGCACAGCTGAGAACACTTCACCCCATGCAAAACTCCCTTACCAAATTGACGGCAGTTATGGCCGCGCTGCTTGCCGCGACTACGGGCACGGCCCAGAGTCTGCTCCCCCATCACGCGCTCGACTCTGTAGAAGTTCGCGCTTCCCGTTCGTCCGACGCCCAGGCGGCTGCAGAGCTGAAGATTGCGCGCGAAGAACTCGCCCGACGCGCCGGCGCAACCGCAGTCGTCGATGCGCAAAGCTATGCCGATGGCCGTGCGGCGACCGCCGTCGACGCCCTGGCCTATGCGCCGGGGGTGCTGGCCCAGACACGCCATGGCCAGGAAGCACGGCTGTCGATCCGGGGTTCGGGCATACAGCGCGGCTTTCTGCTGCGCGGCATCCAGCTCTACCAGGACGGCATCCCGCTCAACCATACCGACGGCGCAGCCGACTTTCAGTCGATTGACCCGGTGGCTACAAACCACATCGAAGTCTGGCGCGGCGCCAATGCGCTGGAATATGGTGCCAATGGTCTGGGCGGTGCGGTGAACTTTGTGTCGCCCACCGGTCTCACCGCTCCAGCCGTCCAGGCGCGCGTGCAGGCCGGCTCCTTTGGCCAGCGCCAGGCGCATGCCAACCTGGCAGGACATGGCGAGACCGTCGATGGCTTTCTCAGCCTGAGCCGCAGCGAGCAGGATGGCTGGCGAGAACAATCCGCCTACCGCACCCAGCGCCTCTCGGGCAATCTCGGCCTGCGGCTTTCAGACAGCCTGGAGCTACGTGGTTTCGCTTCTTATATCGACGCCGCGATGCAGATGCCCGGAAGCTTGAGCCGGGCGGCAATGCTTGCCAACCCGCGCCAGGCCGCGCCCAACTACGTCTCGCAGCGGGCCGCCAACGACTTCACACAGACGCGCGCGGCGCTGCGCCTGAACTGGCAACCGAATGCGGATGTGCGCTGGACGAATGCGCTGCATACCGCCAACCGCGACCGTTTTCATGCGATGACCTTCGGCATTCTCGATCAAGACATGCGCGACAGCGGATTTGACTCCCGCCTGGCCGTGGAGTTCGGCTCTGCCGCGTTGACGCGCCGCCTTGTCGCCGGCCTGTCAATCGGACAGTTGTCAGGCAATGAGTGGCGCCATGCGAATGCAGGCGGCAGCGCGGGCGCAGCCACGGGACGCACCGCGCTCCAGGCCCGGCAGCACACGGCCTATGCCGAATACACCCATGGCCTGGACGCGCAATGGGCCCTGCAAGCAGGACTCCAGGCAGTCCAGGCCAGGCGCACGCTGGAGAACCGCATGCACCCGGCGACCAGCTACGAAGCGCGCTTCAGCGGTACCTCGCCCAAGCTGGGCGTGCTGTACACGATTTCGCCGGGTTCGCAGTGGTTTGCCAATGTCAGCGGCAGCTACGAGGCACCGCCTTTTGGCGAACTGGTCTACAGCCCCACTCGCCCTCTGGCCAGCGCGCAGGGAGCGACGACGGTCGAAGCTGGCTGGCGTGGGCAAGGCGAGCGCTGGAGCTGGGATGCTGCGGTCTATCGCTCCCAGGTGCGCCGAGAGCTGCTGTCGCTCACCGACGCCAGCGGCGCGGCGCTGGGCACGATCAACGCCAACCGCACCCTGCACCAGGGCCTGGAGCTTTCGGCCAGCGGCCGTCTGTGGCCCGCCTGGCAAGTGCGCGGCCAGTATCTGTACAACGATTTCCGTTTCGACGGCGACCGCGTGTATGGGAACCGGCGACTCGCCGGCATTGCGCCCCATCTGCTGCGCGCGCAACTGCAATGGCAGGCCACGCCACGGATCAGGATTTCTCCCGGCATTGAGTGGCAGCCCGCGCGTACCTGGGTCGATCACGCCAACACCGTGGCCGCCGATGGCTTCGCGCTGCTGAATCTCACCGTGAGCGGCGATCTCGGATCTGGCTGGAGCTGGTTTGTCGAAGGTCGCAACCTCGGCAATCGTGACTACGTCGCCACCACCGCGGTACAGGCCAACGCCCGCGGCCAGGACGGTGCCTATTACTTTCCTGGCGATGGCCGCTCGGTCTACGCCGGCCTGACCTGGCGCATGCCTTGAACCACAGGAACTTCCGCATGAACGCCATGTTTTCCCGACGCAGCTTGCTGGCTGCAACCGCCGCCAGCGCCCTTTCCTTGACCGCATGCGACAGAAAGACACGTGTCACCTACAAAGGCATAGACCTCACCGGAGCCACCTACGCCACGGATTTCCAGCTCACCGATCCGCAGGGCAAGGAGCGCCGGCTCGCCGACTTTCGCGGCAAGGCAGTGCTGGTCTTCTTTGGCTTTACCCAATGCCCGGACGTTTGCCCGACGGCCTTGGCCCGGGCCGCCGAAGTCAAGCGCCTGTTGGGCGCCGATGGAGAGCGCTTCCAGACGCTGTTCATCACCATTGATCCCGAACGCGACACGCCCGAAGTGCTGCAGGCCTATACCGCGGCCTTCGATGAAAGCTTCATCGGCCTGTACGGCGATCTGCCGCGCACGCAGCAGACCGCCAACGACTTCAAGGTTTTCTACAAGAAAGTGCCTACGGGCGCCTCCTACACCATGGACCACAGCTCGCTGAGCTATGTCTACGACCCGCAGGGCCGGTTGCGACTCGCACTGCGCCATGAGCAATCCCCCGAGGACTACGCGCAAGACCTGCGCAAGCTCCTTCAATCCACCCCGACCTAAACCTTTTCCCAAGGACTACACCATGCAATTCACCCGTCTTTCCATCGCCCTCGCCGCTTCGCTGCTGGCCATGTCCGCCCAGGCCCAGGTCACCGTCAAGGACGCCTGGGTGCGCGCCACCGTGCCGCAGCAAAAGGCCACCGGCGCCTTCATGCAGATCCAGGCGACCCAGGACAGCAAACTGATTTCGGCCAGCTCGCCGCTCACGCCCCATGTCGAAGTGCATGAGATGAGTATGCAGGGCGACGTGATGAAGATGCGCCAAGTGGCTGACATCGCACTGCCGGCGGGCAAGACCGTGGAACTCAAGCCAGGGGGCTACCACGTGATGCTGCTGGACCTCAAGCAGCAGGTGAAGGAAGGCGCCAGCGTGCCGCTCACTCTGGTCATCGAAAACAAGGATGGCAAGCGCGAGTCGATCGAAGTCAAAGCGCCGGTGCGCGCCCTCAATACCAGCAGCCATGCAGGCGGCCACAAGCACTGAAATTGCACGTGATGAAAGTTACTTCAGAGATTCATTTTCATGCCCTGCGCGCGCCATTGGCCGCCGCTGTGCTGCTGGCCACAACCTCCCTGGCACATGCCCAAACTGATCCGGCCGACGCGGCAGGCGACTCCGCGCTGACGCTGGGCAGCGTCACCATCAGCGGCAAGGCGGCCGGCCCGCTGTCGGCGCGCAACGTGTTCAGCTCGGTCGACATCCTGGGCGCCAGCCTGTTGCAGGACCAGCATGTCGACTACAGCTGGGAACTGCTCACGCGTGCGCCCGGAGTGCAGGTGACCCAGTTCAAGCAAGGCACCGACGCCGGGCGTTTTTCCTTTCGCGGCTTTAACGGTGAGGGGCGCGTCAACGCCGTCAAGCTGCTGATCGACGGCATTCCAAGCAATGACAATGCGGGAGGCATGCCGTTCCTGGACGCCGTGTTTCCGCTAGATATCGAGGCCATCGAGATCGTGCGTGGCACGAACGATCCACGGTACGGCTTGCACAACATCGCCGGCAATGCCAACGTGCTCACGCGCACCGGCGGCAACGAAGGGCGTGCCAGTCTGACCATGGGCAGCTTTGGTACCAAGGAAGTGCAGGTCGCCAAGGGCATAGAGAGCGGCAACTGGAGCCAGAACTACTTTCTGGCCTGGCGCGACTCCGACGGTTATCGCGACCATGCTGATGCGAAGAAGCTTGCCTTGTCGGGCAAGTGGTTCTACACCAGCGACGACGCACGCTGGCGCGCCGGCTTGAACGCACGCTACTACCGCAACAAGGCGCTGGAGTCGGGCTACCTCTCGCGTGAGGAAGCGATCAACGCGCCGCACAGCTCACCGACCTATGCCGCCGCCGACCGAGGCGAACGTGAGACGCTTCAGCTCAGCACCCACCTGGATGCCGAGCTGACGCCGGATCTGTCGTGGTCCGCCAAGCTTTACACCAACCAGTATGAGAACCAGCGCTGGGTGCGTTTCTCGGCGGCAGGCGTGCAACAGGAGCGCTATAGCGACGAGAGGCAGCACGGTGCCATTACCTCGCTGACTTGGCGGCCCAAGGTCAGCTGGGCGCATGATTTCACGCTGGAAGGCGGGTTCGACGCGCAGTGGCAGGACAATCTGGGCCAGCGCTACCGCAGCAACCAGCGCGTGCGCACGTCCCAGTTCCGCGAGTGGGATTTCGACCTCGACACCCAGGGCGCCTACTTGCAAGCCGTGATCCGGCCGGTGGCGGCCCTGAAGATCGTGCCCGCGCTGCGCGTCGACAAGGTGGGCGGCAGCTTCGTGGACCGCTTGACCGGATTGCGCTCCGAGGTGCATGACTATGGGCTGATCAAGCAACCCAAGATCAGTGTGGCCTATACGCTGACGCCGCAAGCCAGCGTCTACATCAACTGGGGGCGTACGTTCCAGATCGGCACGGGTATCGACGCTTACCGCACGCAGACACGCAACCTCGAGCCCTCGATCAACGACGGCTGGGAGAGCGGCGTCAAGTTCAGTCCTTTGCCATGGCTGGACGCTCGTGTGGCGTACTGGGAGCAACGCGCCTCGGGCGAGGTCGCTCGCGTGCTCGGTGTGGATGGCCTGCCCGACCCTGGTGGCTTGGGCAATGTGGGCCGGACCCTGCGCAAGGGCTTCGACCTGCAACTCAATGCCCGGCCTGTTGCCGGCACCACCGCTTGGATCGCCTACTCGCACCAGCAGGCCCGCATCACCGAGCCCGATCCCAGTGCTTCGGCCACGCGCGGCAATCAGATCGAGAATGTTCCGCGCTACCTGATATCGGCGGGCGTGGACTGGCAGACCACCGCGCAACTCAAGCTCTCGGCCTGGGCCAACGCTCAGGGCGACTACTACCTGGAACGCACCAACGTCCAGCCCAAGGCCGGCAGGTACGCCTTGCTCAATCTGGGTGGAACTTATCAGCTGTCCCCCACCATCGACCTGAGCCTGCAGGTGAAGAATGTCACCAACCGAAAGTATGTCTATGCCTGGCACGACAGCGGCTCCGAAGGCTATTCGTCCGGCGACGGACGCGGCGTGTATGCCAGCCTGAACGCACGCTTTTAATGACTGAACCGACCGAGGGAGGCCACCGCTGATGTGTAGTCCTCCGCTGCTGCTGCGCGCTCGTGAAGTGGTGTGAGCGCTGCGCCGTCAATGCACTTGGTGCTTGGCCAGTGCCCATCGGCGGCCGGTGCACTGTGCCGTGAGGACTCTGCGCATGCAGGCTGTGGCCTTCTATCTTCCCAAAACACCCATCAATCAACCACCATGAAATACCTCTTGCATTGGCTCTTGTCAGCCGCGGCCGCGCTAGCTGCATTCACCGCTCTTCCCGCCGCAGCCAACCAGGCCCTTGCCACGGCCAAAAGCTGCATGGCCTGCCACGGCGTAGACAAGAAGTTGGTCGGCCCAGCCTTCAAGGACATAGCTCGCAGATATGCCGGCAACAAAGATGCCGATGTGCTGCTGATCACCAAGATCATGAAAGGCAGCCGCGGGGCATGGGGACCTGTTCCTATGCCGCCAAATACCCGAGTCAGCGAGGCCGAGGCCAAGATGCTCTCAGCTTGGGTGATGTCGCTGGCTCGAGACTCCCAGTGACCTTCACCCTAGGAAAAATATTTGGATTGCAAATTGCAGACACC
>Ga0308157_10001764_pt1 | contig 40764 bp, 34 predicted proteins | sample PhyBR1_FD_201035 | JGI IMG/M metagenome (GOLD analysis project Ga0308157, IMG submission 201035) | Phyllosphere microbial communities from UC Gill Tract Community Farm, Albany, California, United States - DLSLB.R1 | ecosystem: Host-associated > Plants > Phyllosphere > Unclassified | place: USA... | reverse complement strand
TTTGCACCCTCAAACCGATTTGTCACTAATTACAGATTTACAGTCACTAGCCAGTTCTTCGCGATAATGCCAAGATAGCGCTATGTCAAACATATATCGCAGTCAATTCCGCATGCCCTTTTCGCTGTTCGAAAAGTTGAAGGCAGAAGCCGGCAGGGCCGGCCGTAGCGTCAACGCCGAACTGGTAGGGCGCTTGGAGCGCAGCCTCACCGACAGTTCCAATGACCTCGACGTGCGCATCATTTTCGAGGCGCTCGAGCGGCTGTCGCTGCGCAACCCGGAGCTGCGCTACAGCTTTGGCGTCAACTTGGGCAACCAGCTGGACGAGCGTCCCGCTGAAATCGAACGCGGCCACTGGACATTGGCGGCCGATCCTGCCAACCCGACCAGTCCGGCGAACCCGGTGGCCGATATCCTGCAGAACAAAAAAGCCGGCAACGGAGCGGGCAAGCCGTAGAGCCCGAACGCTCCGCTGCCGTTGCACCTTACTGCGCCTTGCTCGGCGCCGCCGCAGCCGACGCCGGCAACCCCGCCACACCCTCCGCCTGCTGCACGCTCAACGTGGTCACCAGGCTGGCTGCATCGTACTTCTTGCCATCGCGCTCGCCGCCGGCCGCATCGTTGTGATGCACTTCCAGCACATACGTGCCCTTCCATGGCAGCGGGAAGCTGACCAGGCCTTGCGCATCGCTGACCGCTTCGCGCGACCAGCCGGACGGGATCACCGCGCCCACCTTGGCTTTCGGTAGCGGCTGGCCCTTGTACGTGACCTTGAACTGGCCGGCGGTGCCGGTCGGGACGATGTCGAGCGTCAGCGCCGGGGTTTGGGCGCTGTGGTCGGCCACGATGCGCGCTGCGGGAATGTAGACGTTCCAGGTGGTCTTGCCGTCCTTCTTCGCTTCCCAGCCCGGATAGTTGGTTTCTTCGACGATGATCGATTCGCCGGACGCCACTTTGCCATTCAGCACGAACGCGCCGGCGGTCTTGTTGGCCTGCAGCGTTTTGTTGCCGGTGCGCGATACCAGGGTCGCGGTGTTCAGCGTGAACTTGTCGAGCAGGCCGGGCGACGCTTCGCGCAGGTTTTCGCCGAATTCGCCGAAGTACACGCTGGCCGCCTTGTCGTTCTGCTCCAGCCAGATCTGGTGGGCGCTGGCGGCATTGGCCAGCAGGGCGCCGGTCAGCAAGGCGGTGGTCAGGGCGCTCAGGCGCGCGATCGAAGGCAAATGCATGGTGTCTATTCCCCGTTATCGTTGTGATCAATGAAAGCTCTCGATGAGAGTGATTCCTATTATCGTTTGTAGTGGTGTCTTTGGCAAGTTGGGCCTTGAGGTAGAATCCCGCCTTCAGTCCTCCAGAAAGCCTCAGCATGAAGTCATCTACGCCCGTCGCGGTGCGGCCCGCCAGCAACACCGGCCCGCTCATCATCATCACCATTTTATTTTTCATGTGGGGGTTGCTGACGGCGTTGAACGATGTGCTGATCCCGCACCTGAAGTCGATCTATACGCTCACGTACGTGCAGGCGATGCTGGTGCAGATGTGCTTTTTTGGCGCGTACTTCATCGTCTCGCTGCCGGCCGGTATGCTGATCAAGAAGATCGGCTACCAGCACGGCGCCGTGGCCGGGTTGACCATCGCGGCCGCCGGCTGTGCGCTGTTCTATCCGGCGTCCACCAGCGGCTACGCGCTGTTCCTGCTGGCGTTCTTCATTCTGGCCACCGGCATCACCATCTTGCAGGTGGCTGCCAATCCGTATGTGACGGTGCTGGGCGATCCGCAAACCGCATCGAGCCGGCTGACCCTCACGCAGGCCTTCAATTCGCTGGGCACCACCACGGCGCCGGCGCTGGGCGGCATGTTGATCCTGGCCGGCGGCGTGTTGAGCGCGCAGGAGCTGGCCGCGCTGCCGGCCGACCGCGTGGCCGCGTACTACGCCGAGCAGGCAGCCGCCGTGCAAGGCCCGTACCTGGCGCTCGCTGGCGCGCTGCTGGTGCTGGCCGTGCTGTTCGCCATGGCGCGTTTGCCCAAGATCCAGAGCGACGAGCCGCAACAGGCTGCGGCAGGAGGCTGGAAAGAGGTGCTCAAGCACCGCCACCTGGTGCTGGGGGCCGTGGGGATTTTCCTGTACGTGGGCGCGGAAGTGGGCATCGGCAGCTTCCTGATCAACTTCATCGGCGAGCCGCACATCACCGGCTGGCCCGAGCACCAGGCGGCGCCGTACGTCAGTTATTTCTGGGGCGGATCGATGCTGGGCCGTTTCATCGGCTTTGCCGTGATGCGCCACGTCAGCCCGGGAAAAACGCTGGCGTTCAATTCGACGGCAGCGCTGGCGCTGATGCTGTTCGTGATCTTCGGCCAGGGCCACGCGGCCATGTGGGCGCTGCTCGGTGTGGGCCTGTTCAACTCCATCATGTTCCCCACCATATTGAATAAACTGGGTCCGTTGACGGGGCAGGGCTCGGGCGTGTTGTGCATGGCGATCGTGGGCGGTGCGCTGGTGCCGTTCGGCCAGGGCTTCCTGGCCGACCACGTGAGTTTGCAGATGTCGTTCGCGGTGCCGGCCGCGTGTTACCTGTTCGTGCTGTTCTTCGGCTTGAAGTATGCGGGCATGTACGATGCCAACGATGCGCCGGTAGCGGCGCGGGGCGGGCACTAAACAACAGCTGCAGGTGCAGGCGTTCGATGCAACGCCTGGCCTGTTACAGGAAGCGGTCCAGTATCTTCTTGCTGTGCTTATCGAGCGCGCGCACGTCGCGCACCAGGTAGTGGATGCCGTGGATGTCCGAGATCAGGAGCGTATCGGCCGTCAGGCGGCGGATGTCTTCTTCGCCGCGCAGCACGAATTCGGTGTCGCCCCGGTCCGTGTTCACGGTCCAGGTGCACGGCGTGGCAAAGCTGGTGACGGCCACGATGCGCGCAATCTCGGGCATGAATTCGCGCCCGCCCAGTTCCTCGCGCACCAGCGCCGCCATGGCTGGCGGCAGGTCTTCCAGGCGGTCGATCCAGGCCACTTCCTTGCCGTCGTGGTTCACGAGGGCGATGCCGTCTTCCGGCGCCTGCACCGGGAAGGCCCGCACCGCCGCCACGCCTTCATGCACCACGCCTTCCGGCGTGGTGACCACCAGCTTGCCGAACGGGTTACGCACTAATTCAAACTCGGTAAAATTCGTCGTCATCTGGTTCAATCCTTGCTGCCACGGTCGTCGAGATCCGTGTCCACGTTGCGGGCTTGCGCCTGTACCAGGCGGTAGTATGCGCCTTCCTTGGCCATCAGTTCATCGTGGCCGCCTTCTTCCACCACCACGCCGCGATCCATCACCACCAGCCGGTCCGCTTTTGCCAGCGTGGACAGGCGGTGGGCAATGGCGATGGTGGTGCGGCCTTTGACCAGGTTTTCCAGCGCGCGCTGGATTTCTTTTTCGGTCTCGGAATCGACCGATGCCGTCGCCTCGTCGAGGATCAGGATCTTCGGATCGATCAGCAGTGCGCGCGCAATCGAGATGCGCTGGCGCTCGCCGCCCGACAGGCCCTGGCCCCGTTCTCCGACCATCGAATCGTAACCCTGCGGCAGGCGCAGGATGAATTCGTGGGCGTGCGCGGCGCGCGCGGCAGCGATGATTTCGGCGCGCGTGGCGTCCGGTTTGCCGTAGGCCAGATTCTCGGCAATGGTGCCGAAGAACAGGAACGGCTCCTGCAACACCAGGCCGATTTGGCGGCGGTAGTCGGACACCGCCAGCGAGCGGATGTCCACGCCGTCGAGCATGATGGCGCCTTCGGCCACGTCGTAAAAGCGGCAGATCAAATTCACCAAAGTCGATTTGCCGGAACCGGAGTGACCCACCAGTCCCACCATTTCACCGGCCTTGATATCGAGGTTGATGCCGCGGTTGACGGCGCGGTTACCGTAGCGGAAGCCCACTTCGCGCAAGGTGATATTGCCTTCCACCTTGGCCAGCTTGACCGGGTTGACCGGATCGGGCACCGACGACACGTGGTCGAGAATGTCGAAAATGCGCTTGGCGGCCGACGCCGATTTTTGCGTGACCGAGACGATGCGGCTCATCGAATCGAGACGGCCATAAAACCGGCTCGAATATGCGATAAAGGCCGACAGCACACCGACCGTGATATTGCCTTTCGAGACCTGGTAAATACCGAACACCCAGATCACCAGCAGCCCCAGCTCGGTCAGGAACGACACGGTGGGCGAGAACAGCGACCAGATTTTATTCAGTTTGTCGTTGACGGCCAGGTTGTGCTTGTTGGCGGTGCGGAAGCGCGCCGCTTCGCGCGTCTCCTGCGCAAACGCCTTCACCACGCGAATGCCGGGAATGGTATCGGCCAGCACGTTGGTCACTTCGCCCCACACGCGGTCGATCTTTTCGAAACCGGTGCGCAGGCGGTCGCGCACCAGGTGGATTAGCCACGCGATGAACGGCAGCGGCGCCAGCGCAAAGATGGCCAGGTACGGATCGATCGAGAACAGGATCACGCCGGTCATGATGATCATCAGGCAGTCGGACGCGAAGTCGAGCAGGTGCAGCGACAGGAACACGCATATGCGGTCGCTCTCGCTGCCGATGCGCGACATCAGGTCGCCGGTGCGCTTGCCGCCGAAGTATTCGAGCGAGAGGCGCAGCAGGTGATCATAGGTTTCGGTGCGCAGGTCGGCGCCGATGCGCTCGGAAACCAGCGCCAGCACATACGTCTTGGCCCAGCCGAAAATCCACGCCAGCACCGCCGCACCCACCAGGCCGGACATGTACAGCGCCACCAGGCTGGAATCGACCGGCGTGCCGTTCTGGTACGGGATCAGCACCTTGTCCATCAGCGGAATGGTCAGATACGGCGGAATCATGTGGGCGCCGGTGGACAGCAGCATCAGCAGGAAGCCCAGGCCCAGTTGCAGCTTGTAAGGGCGGGCAAAGCGCCACAGGCGGAACAGGGTCCAGGTGGACGGCGGCGTGTACACGACCTTGGTACACACCGGGCACTCTTCCTGGTCCGGTTCGAGCGGCGCCTTGCAGCTCGGGCAGACGTTGGTGTCGTCAACGATCACGGGCTGGCCGCTGGCATGGCTGTCGCGCTGCGCGGCAAAGTGTTCGACCAGGCGGATCGCCTGCAGGTTCTGGCCCAGCGTGAAGCGCCAGGCGGCCAGGCGGCCAGTGGCCGCCACCAGTTCCAGGTGACCGACGCCGGCGTGATCGTGGTGTTCCAGCGACAGATCGAACGCGAACGGCCACGCTTGCCATTGCTCCTGGCCCGGCGCGCGCGCCAGCAGGCGGCGGTCGGTCACCACGAGTACCCCCTTGGCGAAACGAAGTTGCTGATCCAGGTCAACCTCCAGGGCACTTACAACGTTTTCCCCTTGGGAAAGTTGTGCCTGTATATCGGAACGCCAGCGGTCGGGTAAATCGCCCCCGGCGCTCGATACTGTGGAAAGTTGTTGGCTTGTCATTGTGTGGCGTACTCCGGATCGGGTAAAAAGCGTGGGTAGTTCAGCGCTCAGGTGATTGCTTACTTAGATGGTTGCGACAGAGCAAAAAATCAATCGTGCGTTGTCGCTGGTAAAAGTAATGAATTACGGTATTCTGTCGCTAACAATTGACAGAAGTTAAGTCGGTACTGACTTATTTGTTCTAGCGGCAAGTATAACGCACGGACAAAAACGCCGGTACTGCTTGATGAACTGGTTTGGAACCAGGGGTGAGGCCAAACGACGTTTGGCAACTGCGGGATAACAGGGTTTAAAATACGGCGCGGCCACGGCCGAAGCCGATAACAAAGATACAAAGTTCGAAACATGACCAAGAAGAAAAGCATAGAAATCCTCCGCGTCACCCACTTGCGCGGCCCCAATATCTGGACCTATCGCCCGGTGATCGAGGCGTGGCTGGACATTGGCGAGCTGGAACAATATCCATCGAACCTGCTGCCCGGCCTGTACGAGCGCCTGACGGCGATCCTGCCGGGCCTGCTCGTGCATCGCTGCGGCGTGGGCGAGGAAGGCGGCTTCCTCGAGCGGCTGCGCGACGGTACCTACGCCGGCCACATCCTCGAACACGTGGTGCTGGAACTGCAAAACCTGGCCGGCATGAAGACCGGCTTCGGTAAAACGCGCCAGATCGGCGAGGACACCGGCTACTACAAGATGGCATTCCGCACCCGCCAGGAACAGGTCGGCCGCGCCGCCCTGGCCGCCGGCCGCGATCTGCTGATGGCGATGATCGACGATCAGCCGTACGACCTGGCCGCCACCGTGGCCGAACTGACCGACCTGGTGGAAACCCTGTGCCTGGGGCCCAGCACCGGCAACATCGTCGATGCTGCGACTGACCGGGCGATTCCCTCGATCCGCCTCACCGACGGCAACCTGGTGCAACTGGGCCACGGCGCCGCGCAACGCCGCATCTGGACTGCCGAAACCGAAAAAACCAGCGCCATCGCCGAAGGCATCGCCAGCGACAAGGACCTGACCAAGTCGCTGCTGTCGTCGTGCGGCGTGCCGGTGCCCGAAGGTGAACTGGTCACCAGCGCGGAAGAGGCGTGGACTGCGGCGCAGGACATCGGCCTGCCGGTCGTGGTCAAGCCGTACAACGGCAACCACGGACGCGGCGTGTCGCTCAATCTCATGACCGAAGCCGACGTCACCGCCGCCTATGCGCTGGCGTCCGACGAAGGTTACAGCTCGAGCGTGATCGTCGAGCGCTTCATCGTCGGTAACGAACACCGCCTGCTGGTGGTGGGCAAACGCATGGTGGCTGCGGCTGCCGGCGAAGCGCTGTGGATTACCGGCGACGGCACCCACACCATCCAGCAGCTGGTGGACCTGCATATCAACATCGATCCGCGCCGTGGCGAGGAAGAAGATTTTCCACTAAGCCTGATCAAGCCGCAGGAAGCCGGCGAAACCATCCTCGAACTGAAACGCCAGGGCATGGATGCGTTCTCGGTGCCGCTCGCGGGCCAGAAGGTGCTGATCCAGGCCAACGGCAACGTCACCACCGACGTTACCGACAAGGTGCATCCGGAAGTTGCGGCCATGGCCACGCTGGCGGCGCGCGTGGTGGGTCTCGACATCGCCGGCATCGACCTGGTGGCGTCGGACATCACGCGTCCGCTGCACGAGCAGGGCGGCGCCATCATCGAAGTCAATGCCAGCCCCGGTTTGCTGATGCACCTGAAGCCGGAGCACGGCGAGCCGCGCAACGTCGGCGCCGCGATTGTGGACCAGCTGTTTGCCGAGGAAGAAACCGGCCGCATTCCGGTCGTGGGCATCAGCGGCAAGCATGGGACCACCGTGGCGTCGCGCCTGATCGCCTGGCTGCTGCAAATCAGCGGCAAGAAGGTGGGCGTGAGCTGCGCCGACGGCCTGTATGTGAACAGCCGCCTGCTGTCGCGCGACGGCCTGTCCGACTGGGACACGGGCGAGCGCCTGCTGCTGAATAAAAACGTGGAAGCGGCAGTGTTCGAATCGAGCGCGCGCATGATCCTCACCGAAGGCCTGGCCTACGACAAGTGCTCGGTGGGCGTGGTCACCGACGTGTCGGGCGTGGAAGAGCTGGCCGAGTTCTACATCGACAGCGACGACAAGCTGTACAACGTGCTGCGCACCCAGGTCGATGTGATCCTGCCGAGCGGCGCGGCGGTACTGAATGCCGCCGATCCGCAAGTGGTGGAAATGGCCGGCCTGTGCGACGGCGAAGTGATTTTCTACGGCGTGGACGAGCACCTGCCGGCCATCGCCCGGCATCGCCAGGACAAGGCGCGCGTGGTGTTCCAGCGCGCCCAGGGTGACCACAGCGCAATCGTGCTGGCGCAGGGCCACGTGGACGTGGTGAGCCTGCCGCTGTCGCCGCTGGTGCCGCCCGAAGCCGTGCTGGCCGCGATTGCCGCCGGTTGGGCATTGGGCCTCACGCCCGAGCTGATCGCCGCCGGCCTGCGCACCTTCGATGCGCAACCGAAGAAAACCCTTCACTGAAAGAACAAGCAGATTTATGGAAGTCATACGCACCCGCGCCCTTCGCGGCCCGAATCTCTGGAGCCACCACACTGCAGTGGAGGTGATCGTTTCGTGCCCGCCCGACCAACGCGCCATCGAGCAACTGGCCGGTTTCGAGCAGCGCCTGCACGCGCGCTTCCCGGCCATCGGCGCCTTGCATGCCACTGGGGACACCGGCGCCGTCTCGCTGGCCAGCGTGCTGGAAGCGGCTGCGCTGAGCCTGCAGGCGCAAGCCGGCTGCCCGGTCACGTTCAGCCGCACCAGCGCCACGCTGGAAGACGGCATCTACCAGACCGTGGTGGAATATTCGGAAGAGGCGGTAGGCCGCCTGGCCGTCACCATGGCCGAAAACCTGATCAACGCCGCCCTCAACGACACCGAGTTCGACCTGGCCGCCGCGCTCACCGAGCTGCGCGACCTCGATGAAGATGTGCGCCTGGGCCCGAGCACCGGCGCCATCGTCAATGCCGCCATCGCCCGCGACATCCCGATCCGCCGCCTGACCGAAGGCAGCATGGTGATGTTCGGCTGGGGTTCCAAGCAGCGCCGCATCCAGGCTGCCGAAATGGACAGCACCAGCGCCATTGGCGAATCGATCGCGCAAGACAAGGAACTGACCAAGAAGCTGCTGCACGCGGCCGGCGTGCCGGTACCGTACGGCCGCACCGTGGAAGACGAGGCGGACGCCTGGAAAGCTGCGCAGGACATCGGCATGCCAGTGGTGGTCAAGCCGAAGGACGGCAACCAGGGCAAGGGTGTCACCGTCAATGTCAACTCGAAGGAACAGCTGGAGCAGGCCTTCCGCACTGCCAAGGAATTCCGCGACGACGTGATGGTGGAACGCTACCTGCCGGGCCACGATTTCCGCCTGCTCGTCATCGGCAACAAGCTGATTGCCGCCGCGCGCCGCGATCCGCCGCAGGTGGTGGGCGACGGCGTGCACACGGTGCGCCAGCTGGTGGACCTGGTGAATGCGGATCCGCGGCGCGGCAGCGGTCACTCCACGTCGCTCACCAAGATCCGTTTCGACGACATCGCGCTGGCGCGCCTGGCGCTGCAAGACCTGGAAGCGGATTCCGTGCCGAGCCACGGCCAGCGCGTCATCCTGCGCAACAACGCCAACCTGTCCACCGGCGGCACCGCCACCGATGTCACCGATGACGTGCACCCGGAAGTGGCGGCGCGCGCGGTGGAAGCGGCGCAGATGATCGGCCTCGATATCTGCGGCGTGGACGTGGTATGCGAAGGCGTGCTGCAACCGTTCGACGACCGTCGCGGAGGCGTGGTGGAAGTCAATGCCGCGCCGGGCCTGCGCATGCACATCGCACCGTCGTACGGCAAGGGCCGTGGCGTGGGCGAGGCCATCGTCAACACCATGTTCGCGCCGGGCGAAAACGGCCGCATTCCGGTGGTGGCAGTGACCGGCACCAACGGCAAGACCACGACCGTGCGCCTGATCGCGCACCTGCTCACGGCCAGCGGCCTGCGCACCGGCATGACCAATACCGACGGCGTGTACATCGAAGGCCGCCAGACCGACAGCGGCGACTGCAGCGGCCCACGCAGCGCGCGCAACGTGCTGCTGCACCCGGACGTGGACGCAGCGGTGTTCGAAAGCGCCCGTGGCGGCATCCTGCGCGAAGGCCTGGCCTTCGACCGCTGCCAGGTGGCGGTGGTCACCAATATCGGCGCCGGCGACCACCTGGGCCTGAACTACATCACCACGGTGGAAGACCTGGCGGTATTGAAACGCGTGATCGTGCAGAATGTGGCCGCAGATGGCTACGCGGTGCTCAACGCGGTCGATCCGATGGTGGCCGCGATGGCGTCCACGTCCAAGGGTAAGGTGATCTTCTTCGGCGCCGATGCCGGCCATCCTGTCATCGCCACCCACCTGGCGCAAGGCTGCCGCACCGTGTATGTCGACGACGGCCACCTGGTGGCGGCCGAAGGCAAGCAGCAGGTGCGCATTCCATTGTCGGAAGTACCGATCACGCGCAATGGTGCCATCGGCTTCCAGGTGGAAAACGTGATGGCGTCCGTCGCTGCCGCGTGGGGCGTGGGCATCAGCTGGGATGCGATCCGCCTGGGCCTGCGCACGTTTGCCAACGAATCGGACAACGCGCCCGGCCGCTTCAATGTATTCGATTACAAGGGCGCGACCGTGATCGCCGACTACGGCCACAATCCGGACGCCATCCTGGCGCTGGTGCAGGCCGTGGAAACCATGCCGGCCAAGCGCCGTGGCGTGGTGATCTCGGGCGCCGGCGACCGCCGCGACGAGGACATCAAGCAGCAGACCGAAATCCTCGGCCGCGCGTTCGACGACGTGATCCTGTACGAAGACGCGTGCCAGCGCGGTCGGGTGGACGGCGAAGTGGTGGCGCTGCTGCGTTCGGGCCTGGACGGCGCCCCGCGCACGTCGCACGTGCAGGAGATTTACGGCGAGTTCCTGGCCATCGATACGGCGCTGGGCCGTTTGCAGGACGGCGACTTGTGCCTGATCCTGATCGACCAGGTGGAGGATGCGCTGGCGCATATTGCCAAACGTATCGCCGAATCGAAGGCTTGACGAAGATTGTTACCTGTAGAGTCGTCATCCTCGCGAAAGCGGGGATCCATAGACCGCGTGCATTCACGCTCAGTATGGATCCCCGCGTGCGCGAGGATGACGGATTTAAGGACAGTAATTTCCAAATACGTCTTGATTGATAATAACTATAGATTCCATAGTTATATATAGTTTTTATATATGGCGATCCTTGTTTAAAATAGCCCCAAGCTATTAAACAACAAGGAGCCATAGTATGAGCCAACCGCCAATCACCACCGCCTCCGGCATCCCCGTCGCCGACAATCAGAATTCGATCACCGCCGGTCCGCGCGGTCCCGTTCTGCTGCAAGACTTCCACCTGATCGAAAAGCTCCAGCACTTCAACCGCGAGCGCATTCCTGAGCGCGTGGTCCATGCCAAAGGCTCGGGCGCGTACGGCACCTTCACCGTCACCCACGACATCACCCGCTACACCAAGGCCAAACTGTTCGCGCAGGTAGGCAAGCAGACCGAAACCTTCGTGCGCTTTTCCACCGTCGGTGGCGAAAAGGGCAGCGCCGATACCGAACGCGATCCACGCGGCTTTGCCATGCGTTTTTACACGGAAGAAGGCAACTGGGACCTGGTAGGTAACAACACGCCGATGTTCTTCATCAAGGACGGCATCAAGTTCCCCGACTTTATCCATACCCAGAAGCGTGACCCGCAAACCAATCTGAAGTCGCCCACCATGATGTTCGACTTCTGGAGCAAAACGCCGGAAAGCCTGCACCAGGTGACGATGCTGTTCTCGGATCGCGGCACACCCGACGGCTATCGCCACATGGACGGTTTCGGCAGCCACACCTTCAGCCTGATTAACGACGCGGGTGAACGCGTGTACTGCAAGTGGCACCTCAAGACGCAGCAGGGCATCAAGAATCTGCCCGCCGCCGAAGCCACGCGCATTGCCGGCACCGATCCGGACTACGCGCAGCGCGACCTGTTCGGCGCGATTGCCAGCGGCGACTTCCCGCGCTGGGACGTGCGCCTGCAAGTGGCCACCGAAGCGGAACTGGCGGCATGGGAGCAGCGCACCGGCTGGAACCCGTTCGATCTGACCAAGGTGTGGCCGCACGCGGACTTCCCGTTGATCCCGGTGGGTGTGTTCGAACTCAATCGCAACCCCGTGAACTACCACGCGGAAGTGGAGCAGGCCGCGTTGTCGCCATCGAACGTGGTGCCGGGCCTGGGCTACTCGCCGGACAAGATGCTGCAGGCGCGCCTGTTCGCGTACCACGACGCTCAGCTGTACCGCGTGGGCACCAACCACCAGCACCTGCCGGTGAACGCGCCACGCTGCCCGTTCCACAACCAGCAGCGCGACGGCGCGATGGCAATCGCCAACGGCGGCGCGGCGCAGAACTACCAGCCGGTGGACAGCAACGGCAGCAACCCGCACGGCATGGGCCAGGGCGAACCAGGGCTGGCGCTGCAGGGCGCGGCGGGCCGCTACGACGGTCGCGGCCAGGAAGACGATTACACGCAAGCCGGTAACCTGTTCCGCCTGATGCCGGCGCAGGAGCAGCAGAACCTGTTCGACAACATCGCCGGTCCGTTGTCGCAGGTGAGCGCCGAGATCATCGCCCGCCAGCTGGGTCACTTCGACCAGGCCGATCCCGCCTACGGCGCCGGCGTGCGCGCGGCACTGAAAGCACGCGGCGTGCAGCTCGGGTCTTAACTGCACTACAATCTCCACGTTGCCATCCAACGTGGAGTATCGTTTGAATCGTACCCCCGCACTTGATTCGACATCCGGCTTGCCGGGCCAGATTGTCCTGGTCCTGCAGGGCGGCGGCGCTCTGGGCGCGTACCAGCTGGGCGTGTACCAGGCCATGCACGAAGCGGGGCTGGAGCCGGACTGGGTGATCGGCACGTCGATCGGCGCCATCAACGGCGCCATCATCGCCGGCAATCGGCCCGAAGACCGGCTCGAACGCCTGCGCCAGTTCTGGGAACGGATGGAACGCAATGCGCTGGGAGTGACGTCGCTGCCGCGCGCCGTGGCCAATGCCGTCACGGTGGGGCAGGGCGTGCCCGCCTTCTTTGAACCGAATCCCGCCGCCTGGTGGAATCCCGATGCCCATGTCGGCATCGAACACGCCGCGTATTACCAGACCACGCCGCTGCGCGCCACGCTGGAGGCGCTGATCGACTACGACTACCTGAATAACCAGCAGCCGCGCTTTACGGTGGGCGCGGTCAATGCCCGCACCGGCGCCATGCGCTACTTCGACAGCAGCCGCGATGTGCTGACGGCGGATCACGTGATGGCCTCCGGGGCGCTGCCGCCGGCCTTTCCTGCCGTGCGCATCGACGGGGAACCCTACTGGGATGGCGGCATTTATTCGAACACCCCGATCGAGGCGGTGCTCGACGATGAACCGCGCCGCAGCTCGGTGATCTTTTCGGTGCAGGTCTGGAACCCGGACGGCACCGAGCCGCAAAGCATCCTCGACGTGCTCGACAAGCAGAAGGAAATCCAGTACGCCAGCCGCTCCAGCCACATCGAACAGCAGCGCAAGCTGCACCGGCTGCGTCACGTGATCCGCGAACTCGGTTTGCTGCTGCCGCCCGACGTGGCGGCGCTGCCCGAAGTGCGCGACCTGTCGTGCTGGGGGTGCGGCACCACGATGCACGTGCTGTCGCTGGTGGCGCCGCGCATCGGCAACGAAGACCACACCAAGGACATCGACTTTTCCGCCAGCGGCATCAGCGCGCGCTGGCAGGCGGGCTACGACGAAACCCGGCGCATGATCGCGTTAAAGCCGTGGGAGGCGGAGGTCGATCCCATCGAGGGCATCGCCCTGCACACGCTGCCGGATTAACCCGGGGCCGGCGTTTCCAGTACATCTGCGCACACGCCCAGCCAGGCGCGCGCCGCGTGCGACAGGTAGCCGCCTTGCCACACGTGGGCTGGCTGCCATTGCAGCGCCGGTTCCACCAGCCGTACCGCGTCCAGCGGTCCGAGTGCCAGCCGATCGATGAACGGTTCCGGCAGCAGGGCCACGCCCATGCCGGCCGACGCCATCGCTACCAGCCAGTCCCATTGCCCTGTTTGCGCCGCCACCTGCGGCTCGAAGCCGGCCGCGCCGAACGCCGTGCGCAGGCTGCGCGTGAGCGCAAAATCGTCGGTGAGCAGCACCAGCGGCAGGTCCGCCAGCGCCTTGAACTGCAGCGTGGTGCGTCCCCGCTGGAACGTGCCTTGCGCGGCCAGCGCCCATAGCGGGTAGCTGGCAATCGGCGCCGTCTGCAATTCCAGGTTCGGCGCTGCCGGCAGCACCGTCAGGCCGATTTCCAGTTCGCCAGCCGCCACCTTGCGCTCGATAGCCTGGCCCGTGTCTTCCACCAGCGCGAGCGCGATATTGGGGTGGCGCTCGCGGAAGGCCTTGAGCACGGGCGTGAACAGCACGTTGATCATGGGCGGGATGCCCACCGTGAGCTGGCCGCGTTCCACGGTTTGCGTGTCCTGCACCTCCTGCGCCAGGCGGCGCATGGCCGCCAGCATGTCCTCCCCGCGCGTGTACACCACGCGGCCCACGTCGGTGAGCGCCAGCTGGCGGCCGTCGCGTATCAGGAGCTGGGCGCCGGTTTCCTGTTCCAGCTGGCGCACCATCTTGCTGATGGTGGACTGGGTGACATGCAGCGACTCGGCGGCAGCCGTAAAACTTTGCAGGCGCACAGTTTCGACAAAGTAGCGCAAGGAACGAATATCCATGAATATTTCGACTGAGCAGCAAGAAATTAAGTCATGAAACGACTGATGGCGCGATTCTATACTGAAACTCTATAAGTTGAAAAACCAGGAGATCACGATGTACGAAGACCAGATAACGAACCGCGTGCGCCGCCCGGCATTGATGGACAAGGTGATGACGGCCGACCGCGCCGCCGCCCTGTTCGAGGACGGCATGACCGTCGGCATGAGCGGCTTTACCCGCGCCGGCGACGCCAAGGCGCTGCCGCTGGCGCTGGTGGAACGCGCGCGCACCGCGCCCTTGCACCTGACGCTGCTCACCGGCGCCTCGCTTGGCAACGACAGCGACGGCTTGATGGCCAATGCCGGTGTGGTGGCGCGGCGCATGCCGTTCCAGGCCGACGCCGCGCTGCGCCGCAAGATCAACACGGGCGAGGTGATGTTCATCGACCAGCACCTGTCCGAAACCGCCGAGCAGCTGCGTTCGGGCGACTTGAAGCCGGTGGACATTGCCGTGATCGAAGCGGTGGCCATCCGCGCCGATGGCGCCATCATCCCCACCATGTCGGTCGGGAATACGGCCAGCTTCGCCCAGCAGGCGGCGCAGGTGATCGTCGAGATCAACCTGTCCGCGCCGCTGGCGCTGGAAGGCTTCCATGATATTTACGTGCCGGCGGCCCGGCCCGAGCGTGGCCCGATTCCAGTGACGTCGCCGTTGCAGCGCATCGGCGCCACCGCGATTGCCATCGACCCGGCGCGCATTGCCGCCATCGTGATTACCGACAGCGCGGACAGCCCGTCCAATGCGCTGCCGCCGGACTCCGAGACCGACGCCATCGCGCGCCACGTGGTGGCCTTCCTCGAAGGCGAAGTGGCGGCAGGGCGCATGGGCCCGCAGCTGCTGCCGCTGCAGGCGGGCATCGGCACGATCGCCAACGCCGTGCTGCATGGCCTGTCCGCGTCGTCGTTCCGCGACATGACCATGTATTCGGAAGTGCTGCAGGACAGCGCCATCGCGCTGCTCGACTCGGGCCACCTGGCCGTGGCCTCGGCGTCGTCCATCACGCTCACGGCCGCCACGCATGAGCGCTTCATCGCCAACCTGGAACAGTACCGCGACCGCATCGTGCTGCGCCCGCAGGAGATCAGCAACCACCCGGAAATCGTGCGCCGGCTGGGCATCATCGCGCTCAACACGGCGCTGGAATTCGACATCTACGGCAACGTCAACTCCACCCACGTGGGCGGCACGCACATGATGAACGGCATTGGCGGCTCGGGCGACTTTGCGCGCAACGGCCAGCTGGCGATTTTCGTCAGCAAATCGGTGGCCAAGGACGGCGCGATATCGAGCGTGGTGCCGTTTGCGGCCCACGTGGACCACACCGAGCATGACGTCGACGTGCTGGTCACCGAATGGGGCCTGGCCGACCTGCGCGGTCTGGCGCCGCGCGAGCGCGCGCCACTGATCATCGAACGCTGCGCGCACCCCGACTACCGCCCGCAGCTGCGTGCATATTTCGAGCAGGCGCTGGCCGGCGGCGGCCAGACGCCGCACGTGCTGGAGCAGGCCCTGGCCTGGCATGCCCGCTATAAACGCGAGGGGACCATGCTGGTAAAATAGGGGCATCGGTAACCCCTTATTGGATCGACCATGACCATCAAAATCAGCCAGAATTTCGACTCCGGCGCCATCGACGTGGTGCGCGCGGACAGCGCCGACGCCATCGACCTCAAGCTGCGCAAGGACTCGCACGCCGACATCCACCAATGGTTCCACTTCCGCCTGCAAGGCGCGGCGGGGCAGGCCGTGCGCATGCGCTTCCTGAACGCCGGCGAAGCCACGTATGCCAAGGGCTACGACGGCTACAACGCGGTGGCCAGCTACGATGGCGACAACTGGTTCCGCGTGCCCACCAGCTTTGACGGCGCGGTCATGACGATCCAGCACACGCCGGATACCGACAGCATCTATTACGCGTACTTCGAGCCGTATTCGTTCGAACGCCACCTGCGCCTGCTGGGCGAAGTGGGCGAGCACCCTCTCGCCCGCGTGCAGGACCTGGGCAGCACGGTCGATGGCCGCGACATGAATCTGGTGGTGATCGGCCAGCCCGACGCACCGAAAAAAATCTGGATCATCGCGCGCCAGCACCCGGGCGAATCGATGGCCGAATGGTTCGTGGAAGGTTTGATCGATTCGCTGCTCGACGACGCCAACCCCATCGCCCGCAAGCTGCTGCAGCGCTGCGTGTTCTACATCGTGCCCAATATGAACCCGGACGGCTCGGTGCGCGGCAACCTGCGCACCAACGCGGCGGGCGCCAACCTCAATCGCGAGTGGATGACGCCAACGCTGGAACGCAGCCCGGAAGTGCTGGTGGTAAAACAGAAGATGCACGAAACGGGCATCGACATGTTCTTCGACATCCACGGCGACGAAGCGCTGCCCTATAACTTCGTGGCCGGTAACGAGATGCTGGAAAACTTCAGCGACGAGCGCCGCGCCAAGCAGCAGGCGTTCATCGACCGCTACAAGAATGCCAGCCCGGATTTCCAGGACAAATACGGCTATGCGGCCAGCAAGTACAAGGAAGACATGCTCACGCTGGCTTCCAAGTACGTGGGCCACCACTTCGGCTGCCTGGCGCTCACGCTGGAAATGCCGTTCAAGGACAACGCCGATCTGCCCGACGCGCGCGTGGGCTGGAATGGCGCCCGCTCGGCAGCACTCGGTGCGGCCATCCTGCAACCGATCCTGCTGTCGCTGGACGACTACTGACCATGGGCGTTGAAATCGAGCGCAAGTTTTTAGTGCGTGGCGAGGCGTGGAAGGCACTGGCCGAACCGGTGTTTTTCCGCCAGGGCTACCTGTCGTCGCACAAGGAGCGCACGGTACGTGTGCGCATCGAGGGCGACCGCGCGGTGATGACCATCAAGGGCAAGAACGTGGGCGCCTCGCGCGGCGAGTGGGAATATCCGATACCGGTGGCCGATGCCGCCGAACTGCTCGACGGCTTGTGCGAGCAGCCGCTGATCGAAAAGTACCGGCGCAAGATCGCCATCGGCGCGCACGTGTGGGAAGTCGATGAATTCCTGGGCGCAAATGCTGGCCTGGTGGTTGCCGAAATCGAACTGGCTGCCGAGGACGAGGCGTTCGACCTGCCAGAGTGGGGGGCGGACGAGGTGACCGGCGATGCGCGGTACTACAACTCGAACCTGATCAAGCAGCCGTTTTCGAGCTGGTAAAAACAAAGGCCCTCGCGGGCCTTTGTTATTTTTTATTTGTCAGCCGCCGCTCCGTCATTCCCGCGCAGGCGGGAATCCAATTACGCCAAGCAGCGATAGCTTAAATCGAAGCCAACACTGCTCTTTCAAATTGGATTCCCGCCTTCGCGGGAATGACGGATCGAAGGGTAGCGGTCTGATTCTAGGCTGAACTTAATGGAAATGCTCGGTGCCAGCCGGCGTATCTTCCGGCATTTCGGCATGCGCCAGTTCGCCGACCGGATCGGCAAACAGCGGCGCCCCGCAGTCGTCGCAGAACTCCACCACGTAACGCTCGGCGTGCTTCTTGATTTGCGTGATGCCTGCCTCGTTCAAATGATTGACGATGTCGTCCACCGGCGTGACCGGTTTGTCGGCGGCCGGCAGCAGGGCGGCCGGACCTTCGGGCGGCGTGCCTTCTTCATCTTCCTGGCCATACAGCGGCCACACCACGCCGTAAATCACGTCGGGCGACGAGCGGCGCGTGAACGCCACGCGGTATTCGTCGATCTGTCCCTCGCCATTCTCTTCGCCAAAGCCGGCAATCACGGCGCGCAGTTCCGACGGTTCGATCGACAGTGTGTGCGTGAGGTAGTGCACGGCGGCGCGGATGGACACCGGGCGGATCTGCTTGTCCGCTTCGCGGCAGGCCATGTAATACGCTTCGGGCAACAGCAGTTCCACGCCGCAGCCGGGCAGCAGGCGGTTGACGGTAGGCGTGGCCTGCGCGCGCCATTGTTCGACCGCGTTGGCGCGCTCGGTGGCGTAGTGCGACTGGTGCGCCGGCATCTGCCAGCGGAACAGCGGTGCGCCCGCCTGCGCCACCACGGCCACCATCAGGTAGCGGGTGTCGGCCAGGAACGGTGCGGTTTCCGGCACCTTGGTGTCGGCCTTCAGCACGGTGCCCTTGATGGCGGCCTGCGCCAGCTTGTGCACCTTGCCGTAGGTTTCCACGTGGCTGCGCGGCAGCTGGTCGATGGAAAACAGCGTGGGCGACATGGCCATCTGCGTGCCGTCGGCCAGCAGGTGGGCGGAAAAATGCGCCGACAGCGTGGTCAGGATATCGGCCGGGATCGGGCCCGAGGCAATCGCGAAACGGGTCCAGGCCAGGATCGGTGCGGCAACTAGCAGCACGTCGTAGGCCTTGGCCACGCCGTCGGCGGTGTCGATGGTAATGCTGCTCGATTCGCTGGCTGCTTCCACGCCGTCCATCAGGACGTCGTAGGCATTCAGGTCTTCGCGGAACAGGGCGTTGAGGGTGGCGTCGATGGTGTCCTGGTGGCCGGTCTTGAGCAGCTTCTGGAGCTGCACATCAAGACTGCGTTCCCAGGCCCGCTCTTCGAGGCGGCTGGCCGATTGCCCGACTGCCTGGGCATGGCTGATCAGACGCTGGCTCTCGGCGGACAATTTTTGGGATGAATCTTTAGATGGACGACGCATAGCGCTATAAAGGTCTCAGGTAAGGAAAAGCAATGTTATACAAAACGGATCGGTCATGCGGATGATAACCCTTATGCACCATATTGTAGTGGAATCGTGGGAAACAAGCGTGTTAACACCAGCCCTGGCGGCGCGGGGCAAAAAAAAAGCGCCGGACGGAGCCGGCGCTTCGCAATAACATCAGGCTGCTTACGCTGCCAGCAGTTGACGCAGCACGAACGGCAAGATGCCGCCATGCTTGTAGTAATCAACCTCGATCGGGGTATCGATACGCAGCAGCACTTTGACTTCATCGCTGGTGCCGTTGGCGCGGTGGATCACCAGGGTAGCCAGTTGCTGTGGCTTGATCTCGCCTTCCAGACCTTTCAGGTCGTAGGTTTCCTTGCCGGTGATGCCCAGCGATTCCACGCTGTCGTTGCCGATGAATTGCAGCGGCAGCACGCCCATGCCCACCAGGTTCGAGCGGTGGATGCGTTCGAACGAACGCACGATCACGGCTTTCACGCCCAGCAGCTGGGTGCCTTTGGCAGCCCAGTCGCGCGACGAGCCGGTGCCGTACTCTTCGCCACCGAAGATCATGGTCGGCGTGCCTTCGGCCACGTACTTCATGGCGGCGTCGTAGATCGACAGCTGTTCGCCCGATGGCTGGTGGATCGTGATGCCGCCTTCGACTGCCGAGCCGTCAGGCTTGGCCGGGATCATGCGGTTCTTGATACGCACGTTGGCAAACGTACCGCGCATCATGATTTCGTGGTTGCCGCGGCGCGAGCCGTACGAGTTGAAGTCGGCTTTCAGCACGCCGTTGGCCAGCAGCCATTTACCGGCAGGGCCGTCTTCCTTGATCGAACCGGCCGGCGAGATGTGGTCGGTGGTGATCGAGTCGCCAAACACGCCCAGTGCGCGTGCAGCGGTGATGCCGGCTTCGGCAACCACCGGCTCCATCGTGAAGCCCTCGAAGAATGGCGGCTCGGCGATGTAGGTCGATTCCGGCCAGTTGTAAACCTGACCTTCGGTGGTGGACACGTGTTCCCACAGCTTGCCCGGGTTGCCCTTGACGTCGGCGTAGTTGGTCTTGAACACTTTCGAGTTCATCGCGAACTTCATCAGCTTGGCGATCTCTTGCGAGGTAGGCCAGATGTCGCCCAGGTACACGTCGCGGCCGTCCTTGCCTTTGCCTACCGGCTGGGTCATCAGGTCCACGGTCATGTTGCCGGCGATGGCGTAGGCGACCACCAGCGGTGGCGAGGCCAGGAAGTTGGAACGGATGTTCGGGTGGATCCGCGCTTCGAAGTTGCGGTTACCGGACAGCACGGCCGACGCGACGATGTCGTTTTGCGTGATGGCGGCGTTCAGCTCGGCCGTCAGGTCGCCGGCGTTACCGATGCAGGTAGTGCAGCCGTAGGCGGTGACGCCAAAGCCCAGCTGTTCCAGGTACGGCAGCAGGCCGGCAGCGGTCAGGTACTCGGTGACCACGCGCGAGCCGGGGGCCAGCGACGACTTGATGTGCGGAGCAACGGTCAGACCGGCTTCCACGGCTTTTTTCGCCAGCAGGCCGGCGGCCAGCAGCACGCTCGGGTTCGAGGTGTTGGTGCACGAGGTGATGGCAGCGATCAGCACGTCGCCGTTTTTTACATGCACGCCGTCGGTCGTGGTGTAGGTCTTCTGCAGGTCGTCCGGATTCTTGTTGAAGCCGTTTTCGGTAGTGGGTTTCGAGAACAGTTCGGTGAAGTTGGCCTTGACGTTGCCGATTTCGATACGGTCCTGCGGGCGTTTCGGACCGGCCAGGGAAGGCGTCACGCTGGTCAGGTTCAGTTCCACCACGCGGGTGTAGTCGATGTCACCGGCTTTCGAGACGCCGTACATGCCCTGCGCCTTGAAGTAGGCGGCAAACGCGTCGATTTCAGCCTTGGTACGGCCGGTGCCTTCGAAGTATTCGATGGTGGCGTCGTCGACCGGGAAGAAGCCCATGGTGGCGCCGTATTCCGGCGCCATGTTGGCGATGGTGGCGCGGTCGGTGACCGACAGCGTCTCGGTGCCTTCGCCGAAGAACTCGACGAATTTGCCCACGACCTTCTCTTTGCGCAGCAGTTCGGTGATGGTGAGCACCAGGTCGGTGGCGGTGCAGCCTTCGCGCAGCACGCCGGTGAGGTTCACGCCGATCACGTCAGGGGTGAGGAAGTAGACCGGCTGGCCCAGCATGCCGGCTTCCGCCTCGATGCCGCCCACGCCCCAGCCCACCACGCCGATACCGTTGATCATGGTGGTGTGCGAGTCGGTGCCGACCAGCGAATCCGGGTAGTACACGTCTTCGATGTCCTTGTGGACGCCGCGCGCCAGGTATTCCAGGTTGACCTGGTGGACGATGCCGAAGCCCGGTGGCACCACGCCGAACGTGTCGAACGCCTGCATGCCCCATTTCATGAACTGGTAGCGCTCGTTATTGCGCGAGAACTCCAGCTTCATGTTCAGGTCCAGCGCGCCCGGCTCGCGGAAGTGGTCGATGGTGACAGAGTGGTCGACCACCAGGTCCACCGGCACCAGCGGTTCGATCTTCTTGGCGTTGATGCCCATCTTGTAGGCGACGTTGCGCATCGCGGCCAGGTCGGCCAGCAGCGGCACGCCGGTGAAGTCCTGCAGCACCACGCGGGCCACGACGAATGGAATTTCGTCCGTGCGCTCGGCGGTGGCGCCCCAGTTGGCCAGCTGCTTGATGTGTTCTTCGGTGACTTTTTTGCCGTCGCAGTTGCGCAGCACGGACTCCAGCACCACGCGGATCGAGACCGGCAGGCGCGAGATTTTCACGCCCAGGCTTTTTTCCAGTGCTGGCAGCGAGTAGAACTTCGCCTTCTTGCCCGAAATAGTAAATTCCTTGAGCGTGTTCAGAGTGTTACGGGACATGACCTCTCCTTCGGTGGGTAGCGTCTATTATCGAACTAAATCGGTTATTGAACCGCCGTCGTGGCGCTATCGTGCGGCGTCTCGGTGAGGGCGACCGGTTTCAATTGCTCGGCGTTGCGGCATTCGTTGGCCAGCTGGCGATTGAGCTTGGAGTCGAGCAGCATGCTCTTGGCCGGAATGCCGATCCAGATCAGGCCATACAGCTTGTTCTCGAAGCGCTGGGCGCCGGTGGTGGTGCCCACGCGCGTGAGGCGGTGCAGGCGTTTTTTCCAGCGCAGCGCGATGTGCTCGTCGTCGCTGACGTTCTGGTAGATCGATACTTTGTTCCCGAGTTCGCAATCGAACTCGACGACGTTGGAATCGGTGATGACCGGTTCATCTTCTTCCGGGTTCGGTTCTTTCGGTACGACTGGCTGCTCGACCGCTTTTTTCGCCTTGGACGATTTGGCTGCCGGCTTCTTGACGGTTTTCTTGGCGGCGGGCTTGGTTTCCACTGCAGCGTGAGCATTCGACAGGCTCAGCGAGGCCATGGCGATACCGCAGGCCAGCAGGATTTTAGAGATGGACATCAGTGTGGTTCCAGAGGTTGAACGGGGGCGGAATGCATCAATGCAGCTGCCGACTCGGGCAGGGGAAGCCCCGCGAGTCTGGCGCGCTGCAAGATAGTCCAATAATATCGGTAGCTGGCGCGGTCGTGCAAGCGCCCATTTTGGGAGATGGGTCCCCACTGTACCGCAGCCGCCTCGCTCAGGATGGCGGCTGCCTCATTCACCTCGGACAGGCGCGGCGTAAAAGTCTTGACGATGGGCTTGATCTGGCTGGGGTGGATGCTCCACATGCGGGTGTAGCCGAATTCGGCGGCGGCGCGTTGGGCGTCGTTGGCAGCCACCGCCGTGTCCTTGATGTCGGTGGTCACGTTGTGCGACGGCACCTTGCCATGCGCATGGCAGGCGGCCGCCATTTCCAGCTTGGCGCGCACCACCAGCGGGTGCGTAAACTGGCCCGGCGTGCGCATGGCGGCGCCGGGAATGGCGCCGTAATGGGCGGACACAAAATCCATGATGCCGAACGACAGGCACTGGACCTGGGGCAGGGCGGCGATGTCGTACGCGTCGCGCAGCGCGCCGTGGGTTTCGATCAGCACGTGCACCGGCAGGTCAAGCCGGCCGGCCTGGGCGGCGTGGCCGTTGATGAAGTCGATGGCCTGGGCCACTTCGGCCACGCTGTTCACCTTGGGCAGCACCAGGTAAGCGAGACGGCTGGCGGCGGACGTGATGATTTCGACGTCGCGCGCAAAATACGGGCTGTGCACGTCGTGGACGCGGGCGCCGATGCGGTTGTGGTGATTGTCTTCGGATGCCAGCAGCTGCGCGACGAGCAGCGCGTGCGCTTCCTCGTTGCCGGCGCTGGCGCCGTCTTCGCAGTCGAGCGTGATGTCGAAGACGGGACCAAGTTCTTGTTGCAGGACGATCGATTTGCGCATCAGCTTTTCGGAGCCGGCGTAGTGGTCGCAAGCTGGCAGGATCAGCGGCTGGCGATTACCCTGGAATAAAACCTCGGATGGATGCATGCAGGTAGTGGTGGGGGAAAGGGTGGAAGAGCTGGGCGTTGAAACGGACGCCGCGCTGCTCGTGGCAACGCGGCGGGTGCTGCGGATCGGTGGCTTGACGTTACAGCCACCGGTTCCACGCGCGGTCATGTGGAGCTTGCCGGAAGCAAGACCCTGGACTGAATTATGGCAGCAGGTGCTTGACGCCTTCGCGCTCTTCGGTCAGTTCCTTCAGGGTCAGGTTGATGCGCTCTTGCGAGAATGCATCGATTTCCAGGCCTTGAACGATGGTGTACTCGCCGTTTTCGGTCGTCACTGGGAAGCCGAACACGGTGCCTTCAGGGATGCCGTACGAACCGTCCGATGGCACGCCCATGGTGGTCCACTTGCCGTTGGTGCCCAGCATCCAGTCGTGGATGTGGTCGATGGCGGCGTTGGCTGCCGATGCTGCAGACGACAGGCCGCGCGCTTCGATGATGGCGGCGCCGCGCTTGCCCACGGTAGGCAGGAAGGTGTTGGCGTTCCATTCCTGGTCGTTGATCAGGTCCTTGACTGCCTTGCCGCCGGTGGTGGCGAAGCGGTAGTCGGCGTACATGGTTGGCGAGTGATTGCCCCACACGGTCAGCTTCTCGATATCCTTGACGGCGGTGCCGGTTTTGGCAGCCACTTGCGACAGCGCGCGGTTGTGGTCCAGGCGCAGCATGGCGGTGAAGTTTTTCGCTGGCAGCGATGGCGCCGATTTCATGGCGATGTAAGCGTTGGTGTTGGCTGGGTTGCCCACGACCAGTACCTTGACGTTGCGCGAAGCGACGGCGTCCAGCGCTTTACCTTGCACGGTGAAGATCTGCGCATTGGCTTCCAGCAGGTCTTTGCGTTCCATGCCTGGGCCGCGTGGGCGGGCGCCTACCAGTACAGCCACGTCCACGTCCTTGAACGCGGTCAGTGGGTCGGAGTGGGCGGTCATCTCGGTCAGCAGCGGGAACGCGCAGTCGTCGATTTCCATCATCACGCCCTTCAGCGCTTTTTGTGCCTTTTCGTCGGCGATTTCCAGCAGTTGCAGAATGACTGGTTGATCTTTGCCGAGCATGTCGCCGTTAGCGATACGGAACAGCAGAGCGTAACCGATTTGACCGGCAGCACCGGTAACAGCAACGCGCATTGGGGTTTTAGCCATGATGAATCTCCAAAGTTGGTATGAAACGTTCTTGAAGCGGGGCCGAGCGGCCCGGGAAACCTGATCCGGATGATACGTAAGAAACCGTAATCATACTGCAAATTTTGCGCTGATCACGCAGCTCTGATGGGATTCACCAGCGCGGCGGCACAGCGCATGGCCGGGGAGTGTAGGCTTCTATGGTGCGCCTGTCAATTGTATCTTATGTCTTATATAAGACAGATAAGTTTGGGTTGTTTTTGCTGGACGCCAAGGGGTATTTGTGGTGAAATCTCGGTCTATGAATCCCGCCCCACCTAATTCGAACAGCAACAGCCCAGCCTCAGTCGCCGGTGGCGCTGCCGGTTCGTCCGCCGGCGCTGCCGGTGCCGGTGCAGCGGGTCCAGCGGCGCCCACTGGCGCGCCAGGCAGCACCTCGCCCACGTTCTCCCCACTGTATCAGCAAATCAAGGCGCTGATTACCCAGGGTCTGCAGAGCGGCGAGTGGAAGCCCGGCGAATTGATCCCCAGCGAGGTCGAGCTGGCCAATCGCTTCAAGGTCAGCCAGGGTACCGTGCGCAAGGCCATCGACGAACTGGCCGCCGAAAACCTGGTCATGCGCAAGCAGGGCAAGGGAACGTTTGTCTCCACCCACCACGAAGCGCGCGCCCATTTCCGCTTCCTGCGATTGATGCCCGACGAGGGCGTTCCTCACTACCCTGAAAGCAAGTTCATTGAAGTCAAGCGCATGCGCGCGCCCGCCGACGTGGCGCGCCTGCTCGACCTGAAATCCGGCGACGCCGTGGTGTTCATCAAGCGCGTGCAGTCGTTCGACGGCGTGCCCACCATCGTCGAGGAATTGTGGCTGCCCGGCGCCACCTTCAAGGGGCTGACGGCCGAACGGCTGGTCGAATATAAGGGCCCGATGTACGGGCTGTTCGAGTCGGAATTCGGCACCCGCATGATCCGGGCGACGGAAAAAATCCGCGCCGTCTGCGCCGACGACGGCGCTGCCGCGCTGCTGCGCATCGCTGCCAACACGCCGCTGCTGGCATCGGAGCGGGTGTCCTACACGTATGGCGACAAGCCGATGGAACTGCGCCGTGGCCTGTACCTGACCGAACATCATCATTATCACAACGAATTGAACTGAATTGAATCTCGCACGCCATCAGCGTCGCCAGGGCGGCGAACCGTGTTTGAACCGGACTCATGGAGTGTATGAGGAGACCCTTGCAGTGCAACATTGCTGCAAGAAGCGCACAATGGCGGGCAGTCACACGCCCGTAGCATTGTTGCGCTGATAATACGTTGAGCTGCGGAAAGTGGCCGTCGGAGTGTGTTGCAAAACACTATTTTAGTTATATGTAACAATAGATATTGGTTGTAAGAGGGTAAATAGGCGAAAATCGATGTTTCATCCGATTTCACCCAATTTTTGTCAAAGTTTAGGAGGTCTTGTTATGTCAGAAGCCGTAAGGGTAGCTCCCAAAAAAGAACGGCCGGAGTTCCGTAATATCCACGTTACCGAACTGTCAAATTACCGCATGCCCCTGTCGGCCATCGTGTCGATTTTGCACCGCATCAGCGGCGTCATCATCTTCGTACTGCTGCCATTCGTGCTGTACCTGCTGCAGAACAGTCTGCGTTCCGAGATCTCCTACGAGTACTACCAGGGTTTCGTCACCTACCCGCTGGTCAAGCTGATCATCCTGGGCCTGGTATGGGCCTTCCTGCACCACATGTTCGCCGGCGTGCGTCACCTGGTGATGGACCTGCACATTGGCCTGGACAAGGATTCGGCGCGTAAATCGTCGGCGGCCGTCCTGGCCCTGAGCCTGACCCTGACCGTGCTGGTGGCACTGAAATTGTTTGGAGTGTTCTGAGATGGCAAATAACGTCAACAACAACGTCGGCCCGAAACGCCTGGTCGTCGGCGCCCACTACGGCATGCGCGACTGGCTGGCGCAACGCGTAACCGCCGTGGTCATGGTCGCGTACACCGCGATCCTCCTGATCACCTTCCTGACCGGCCAGAATTTCAGCTATGAAGGCTGGGCCGGCCTGTTCGCCCAGCAGTGGTTCAAGCTGATTTCCGCAGTTACCCTGTTCGCACTGTTCTACCACGCCTGGGTTGGCGTGCGTGACGTCTGGATGGACTACGTTAAACCGGTCGGCCTGCGCCTGACCCTGCAAGCAGCTACCATCCTGTGGCTGATCGCTTGTGCCGCCTGGTCGGTACAGATAATCTGGAGTGTGTAATCGTGGCAGCAATCAAATCTGCAATCCCTACCCGCCGCTTTGACGCGGTAATCGTTGGCGCCGGCGGTTCCGGCATGCGCGCATCCCTGCAGCTGGCTGAAGCCGGTCTGAACGTGGCGGTGCTGTCGAAAGTGTTCCCGACCCGCTCGCACACCGTGGCAGCGCAAGGCGGCATCGGTGCCTCGCTCGGCAACATGGCCGAAGACAGCTGGTTCTGGCACATGTTCGACACCGTCAAAGGTGGCGACTACCTGGGCGACCAGGATGCGATCGAATTCATGTGCCGCGAAGCACCGAAGGTCGTGTACGAGCTGGAACACTTCGGCATGCCGTTCGACCGCAACCCGGACGGCACGATTTACCAGCGTCCGTTCGGCGGCCACACCGCCAACTTCGGCGAAAAAGCCGTGCAGCGCGCTTGCGCCGCGGCCGACCGTACCGGTCACGCCCTGCTGCACACGCTGTACCAGCGTAACGTCCGTGCCCGCACCCACTTCTTCGTCGAATGGATGGCGCTGGACCTGGTGCGCGACGCCGAAGGCGACGTGGTCGGTGTCGTTGCGCTGGAAATGGAAACCGGCGACGTCATGATCCTGGAAGCCAAGACCACGATGTTCGCTACCGGTGGCGCCGGCCGTATCTTCGCCGCCTCGACCAACGCGTTCATCAACACCGGCGACGGCATGGGCATGGCGGCACGCGCCGGCCTGCCGCTGCAGGACATGGAATTCTGGCAGTTCCACCCGACCGGCGTGGCCGGCGCGGGCGTCTTGATTACCGAGGGTGTGCGCGGTGAAGGCGGTATCCTGATCAACTCCGAAGGCGAACGTTTCATGGAACGCTATGCGCCTACGCTGAAGGATCTGGCGCCACGCGACTTCGTCTCGCGGTCGATGGACCAGGAAATCAAGGAAGGCCGTGGCTGCGGTCCGAACAAGGACCACGTGATGCTGGACCTGCGCCACATCGGCAAGGACACCATCGAGAAGCGCCTGCCGTCGATCCTGGAAATCGGCCACAAGTTTGCCAACGTCGATGCGACCAAGGAACCGATCCCGGTCGTGCCTACCATTCACTACCAGATGGGCGGTATTCCGACCAACATCCACGGTCAAGTGGTGGTGCCTGGCGCCGACGGCAGCCAGAAAGTGGTCAACGGCCTGTACGCAATCGGCGAATGCGCCTGCGTGTCGGTGCACGGCGCCAACCGCCTGGGCACCAACTCGCTGCTCGACCTGGTGGTGTTCGGCCGCGCGGCCGGCAACCACGTGGTGGCCTCGAACCTGAAGCAAAAAGAGAACAAGCCGCTGCCGAAAGACGCGTCGGACTTCGCCATGAACCGCCTGAACAAGCTGGAAACGTCCACCGGCTCGGAAAAAGTGCAGGGCGTCGCCAACGACATCCGCGCCACCATGCAGAAGTACTGTGGCGTGTTCCGTACCGACGAGATGCTGAACCAGGGCGTCAAGGAAATCATGGTACTGGACGAGCGCCGCAAGCACGTATCGTTCAAGGACAAGTCGAAGGTCTTCAACACCGCCCGCGTGGAAGCGCTGGAACTGGACAACCTGATCGAAACCGCGAAAGCGACCATCGTCTCGGCAGCAGCGCGCAAGGAATCGCGCGGCGCCCACGCCCAGGACGATTACCCGCACCGCGACGACGACAACTGGATGAAGCACACCCTCTGGTTCTCGGAAGGCAACCGCCTGGACTACAAGGCAGTCGTGACCAAGCCACTGACGGTCGACACCTTCAAACCGAAACCACGTACTTTCTAAGGCTAGAACATGGCACGCACTATCAAACTGAAAATCTACCGCTACGATCCCGACCAGGATGCGAAGCCGTACATGCAGGACATCACCGTCGAGCTGAAAGACACCGACAAGATGCTGCTCGATGCACTGCAGCGTATCAAATCGGACGTCGATGACTCGCTGGCCCTGCGCCGCTCGTGCCGCGAAGGCGTGTGCGGTTCCGACGCGATGAACATCAACGGCAAGAACGGTCTGGCCTGCACCACCAACCTGAACGAGCTGAGCGAGCCTATCGTGCTGCGCCCGCTGCCAGGCCTGCCGGTGATCCGCGACCTGATCGTCGACATGACCCAGTTCTTCAAGCAGTACGATTCGGTCAAGCCGTACCTGATCAACGATTCGATCCGTCCTGAAAAAGAACGCCTGCAAACGCCGACCGAACGCGAAGAACTCGATGGCCTGTACGAGTGCATCCTGTGCGCGTGCTGCTCGACGTCGTGCCCGTCGTTCTGGTGGAATCCGGACAAGTTCGTCGGCCCGGCCGGCCTGCTGCAAGCGTACCGCTTCATCGCCGACTCGCGCGACGAAGCCACCGGCGCCCGCCTGGACAACCTGGAAGACCCATACCGTCTGTTCCGCTGCCACTCGATCATGAATTGCGTCGACGTTTGCCCGAAAGGTCTGAACCCGAACAAGGCGATTGGCAAGATCAAGGAATTGATGGTCCGCCGCGCGATCTAAACGGTCGAAGGCGCACCACCGCCATGCCCACGCGGGCATGGCGGCTCCTTTAGAAGTAGCGCTCCAGCATGATCGGCGCGCGCAGTGTAAAGTAGTGACCCATGACTGAAACGAACCACTCTGCACATCAGTCCGACCCAGCCAACAGAGCGCGCCTGCGTTGGCGCTCCCGCCGGGGTCTGCTGGAAAACGACATCATCCTCACCCGTTTTCTCGATGCGCATGAAACCGAATTGACCGACGAGGAAGTGGACGCGTTCACGCGGCTCCTCGACTTGTCGGACAATGCCCTGATGGATCTGGTACTGGCCCGTAAAGAGCCGGACGGCGAAATCGACCTGCCACACGTGCATGCGCTGTTGCAGCGGTTGCGCCAGGCATAGGCCACAAGCCTTCCGCCGCAAGCTCCTGGGCACACCAGAACTTTTTGTTACCGCACCATCTCCCTAAAAAAAGGAAGAGTCCATGAATATCTCAGACAACAAAGCCACCCTGTCGTTCTCCGATGGCAGCCAGCCAGTCGAATTCCCGATCTACAAGGGCACCATTGGTCCCGACGTGATCGACATTCGTAAACTGTACGCCGGCACCGGCAAGTTCACCTACGATCCAGGCTTCATGTCGACCGCGTCGTGCAACTCGTCGATCACCTACATCGACGGCGACAAGGGCGAACTGCTGTACCGCGGTTACCCGATCGAACAGCTGGCCGTCAATGCCGATTTCATGGAATCGTGCTACCTGCTGCTGAACGGCGAACTGCCGAACAGCGTGCAAAAAGAAGAGTTCGTCGAAACCGTGACCAAGCACACCATGGTCCACGAGCAGATGCAATTCTTCTTCCGTGGCTTCCGCCGCGACGCGCACCCGATGTCGGTACTGGTTGGTACCGTCGGCGCGCTGGCCTCGTTCTACCACGACTCGCTCGATATCAACGATGCCAAGCACCGTGAAGTATCGGCCATCCGCCTGATCGCCAAGATGCCGACCCTGGTCGCCATGGCATACAAGTACTCGGTCGGCCAGCCGTTCGTGTACCCACGCAACGACCTGTCGTACAGCGCCAACTTCATGCGCATGATGTTCGGCAATCCGTGCGAAGAATACAAGGTCAACGACGTGCTGGTGCGCGCGCTGGACCGCATCCTGATCCTGCACGCAGACCACGAGCAAAACGCTTCGACCTCGACCGTGCGTCTGGCCGGTTCGTCGGGCGCCAACCCGTTCGCCTGTATCGCTGCCGGTATCGCCTGCCTGTGGGGCCCTGCCCACGGCGGCGCCAACGAAGCGGCACTGACCATGCTGAAAGAAATCGGCTCGGTCGAGAACATTCCTGACTTCATCGCCAAGGTGAAAGACAAGAACTCGGGCGTGAAGCTGATGGGCTTTGGTCACCGCGTGTACAAGAACTTCGATCCGCGCGCCAAGCTGATGCGCGAAACCTGCCACGAAGTGCTGGAAGAGCTGGGCCTGCAGGACGACCCGTTGTTCAAGCTGGCGATGGAACTGGAAAAGATTGCCCTGAACGACGAATACTTCGTCTCGCGCAAACTGTATCCGAACGTCGACTTCTACTCGGGCATCGTGCAGTCCGCCCTGGGCATCCCAGTGTCGCTGTTCACCGGTATCTTCGCCATGGCCCGCACCATCGGCTGGATCGCCCAGTGGAACGAAATGATCGCCGATCCGGAACAGAAAATCGGCCGTCCACGCCAGCTGTTCGTGGGTTCGACCGCGCGCGACGTGAAGCCGCTGGACCAGCGTTAACTCCGGTTTAACCGGGCACAAAAAAAACGGGCTGCGGCCCGTTTTTTTATTGGCGTTATTCCTGCAGGAGTTGGTCGATCACGGCCACGCTGCCGTTGTCGATGCGCAGGAACTGGACGCCGGTCTTGAAGCCGAGTGCAGCGTCGGGGTCGCTGTAGATGACCTGGCCCATGGCCAGGATGCGGTGGTTCGCTTCTCCCAGTTGCACCTGGAACGACACGGCGCAGTACTGGGCCAGGCGGATCTGGCTGGCGGTCTGCAGGCTGATGCCGCCGTGCGACAGGTCCAGCGTGTGGGCTTCGTGCGCGCTCTGGTCGGTCATCGTCAGCGTGGCGGGGTGGCGGACTTCTCGGCGGCGCGCGGCGCGGGGTTGGTGGCTCATGACGCAGGACCAAATGTAGTAGCAGTAGGGAAAGCCTAACAGAGTGATAGCAATTACGGAAAGTTCATTGCCTTTTTTGTCACTGCCTGTCGTCGTGCTCCAACACTTCCTCATCATGGTCCACCGGCGCCGGCGCCCGGCGGTCGGGGCGCATCACCAGCACCCACCAGCCCAGCACGCCCAACGTCACCTGCGGCACGTTGAACAGGAACTTGGCAATGGTGGCGTCGCGCCGCAGCGGCCACAGGGCGTCGGCCGTCTCCGCCATGATGTTGGTGTGGTAGAAACACGCAGCCAGTGTGAACAGCGCGGCTATGGCCCACAGCAACACGCCATTGGTCACGCGGTGGCGCAGCAGCGCCGCAAACGGATATACCAGCACGCAGGCGAAACAATACGCGAACAGGTTGGCGCCGAGGTTGGCAAAATTAAAGTGCGGCAGCACGACCGGCACGGCGCAGATGGCCACGCCGAGCAGCACGGCGAGGACGGGATGGGGCAGGGCGGGCCAGGAGTTGAAGCGATGGTTCATCGATGCGGCGCGAAGTCGGACGGGCCACCATTGTAGTGCCAATCAGCCTGGTGGTATGGTTGACCGAGGCTACTTTTCCTGGTCCAGCAACGCCTGGATTTCCTCGCGCTCCTTCTTGCTCACGTGGCCGCCACGCAGCGCGGCCAGCACCAGTGCCTTGCCGGAACCGGAAAACGCTTTCTGGATCAGTTCCTTGAGCAGGTTGGTTTGTATGGCGTCCTGCTCCTGCTGCGGTGCATAGACGTGGGCACGCTGGCTTTCGTCGCGCTTGAGCAAGCCCTTGGTGTGCATCACTTGCAGCAGGCGCAGCACGGTGGCGTAGTTCATGTCCGGCCGGGTGTCGAGCGCCGCCTCGTGCACTTGCCGGGCCGTGGCCGGTCCCAGCGCGAACAGCAGGCGCAGCATCTCCAGCTCGGCAGCGGTGGGTTTGGGTACGGTAGTCATCGAACTAGAATAAAATATCTAGAACGATTTGTCTAGTCTTGTTTGATCGCCCGCAGCTGGGCGGCGATAGCGGCAAACAGCGGCCGCGCGGTCACATCCGGCTGCACGCAGGCCGCTTGCAGTGCGGTCAGCTGCGCCTGCCCGGCGGGCGGCGCGTCGCAGCGTTCCAGCAGCTCTTCGAGCAGCAGGCCGAAGGCGCGTACTTCCAGCTGCTGCAAGGCCAGCGCGTGCGGTTGCGACGGATCGTAGAACGCGGCGGCGCCGAAGTCGCTGAGCAGGCTGTTGCCGGCAGCGTCGTGCAAGATGTTGTGGCCGTACAGGTCGCCGTGCATGAGACCGCGCTCGTGCATCTGCGCGGCAGCCGCCGCCACGCCACTGGCAATGTTGAGCAAGGCGGGACAGTCGAATCGCTTGCCGGCATCGTAGACGTCGCGGGTGCAGCTGGCAAAGCTCGGTGGCCCGGCCAGGTTGACAAATGCCGGATCGATCAGCGCCATCACCAGCCCGTGCGCATGTTCGGGGTGGTTGGCTACGCGGCCCCGCACCGGCACCAGGTTCGGGTGCAGGCCGGCAGCCACGCAGGCGGCCATTTCGTTGAGCGGCGAGCCGTCGCTGGTCATGCTTCCCTTGTACAGCTTGACGGCGACTTGCTCGTCACGGCCCGCATGCTTCCACGCGGCGCGGTAAATCACGCCCGAGGCGCCTTCGCCCAGTTGCTGTTGCAGCGCCAGCTGGTTCCATTCGACTAACGGCGCGGGCACCGTGCTCATCGCCTGCGCCCGTGCTGCGCTCCAGGGATTGCCTGCGCAAGCGAGCCAGGCCAGGCAGGGCAAGGTCACCAGCCAGGCCGGCAGTTCGGCGAAGGCGTTGGCGGAGATGCGCAGCAGTTCCAGCTGGCGCAACTGCGCCATTTCGGCAGGCAGACTGGACAGGCAATTGCCGGCCAACATCAGCTTTTGCAGGGCCGGGCGCCGGCCCAGTTCCGGCGGCAGGTGGGCAATGCGGTTGTCGGTCAGCACCAGCCAGCGCAGCTGCGGCGGCAGGGCCGAGGCCGGTACGGAATCGATCCGGTTGGCCTTGAAGCCCACCATGGTGAGTGCCGGCATCCGGCCCAGCATGGCGGGCAGTTCCGTAAAGCGGTTGTTCGAGCAAAACAGGATGCGCAGCCGTTGCAGGCGCGGCAGATCGTCGGGCAGGGCGCTTAACGCGTTATCGGTGAGGTCGAGGATTTCCAGCGTATCGGCCAGGTCGAAAATTTCACGCGGAAATTCGGTGAGGCCACCGCGCAATTGCAGGCGTTGAACGCCGTGCAGTGCACCGGCGCGCAACTGCTCTAGTGTGTGCATGTCGGGAGGTGAGGGGCGAAAGGTGGCAGTGTAACCCGGCGCGCCCCCGACCGTCATGCCGTTACCACTTCTGGCGGCTTACCATTTCATTTCGCCCTTGGCCACCTTGGCGCTGATGTCGAGTGCGCTTTCCAGGCCCGCTTGCGGGTACAACTGCTTCATGCGCGCAATCAGGGCGTTCGCATTGGCCGCCTTCTCCGTCTCCGCTGCAAAGGTAACCAGGTAGTCGCGCGTGTAGCCTACGGCTGCCGGCGTCAACGGCGCACCCGGCTTGAAGTGGCCGGGCACCACGGTCACCGGCTGCAGGCCTTCGATCTGCTTCAACGTTGCCAGCCAGTGCTGGCGTGCTTGCGGCGTCTGGCTGTCGGCGGTCCACACGTGCAGCGCATTGAATACCACCACGCCGCCGACCACTGCCTTGATCGATGGTATCCATACGTAGGACTCGCTCGGGCTGGCGCCATTCAACCCTTCGATTTTCAGATCCTGCCCTTCCAGCTTGATGGTATCGCCCTGCAACACTTGCGGCACGATGACGGATGTGGGCGCGTTGTCTTTCAGAATGGGGCTCCAGTACGCCACCTTGGCATCTTTTTTCTTTTCGATGCCCGCCACCGTTTGCGGCGTGGCGACGATTTTTGCATCCGGGAAGGCGGCGTGGATCACGTCCAGGCCGAAGTAATAATCGGGATCGCTGTGGCTGATGTAAATCGTGGTCAGGCGCTTGCCGCTGGCGCGGATTTTCGCCGCCAGTTTTACCGCTTCACCGCGCGAGAACTGGGCGTCGATCAGCACGGCATCGTGGTCGCCGGTGACCAGCACCGAGGCGACCGGGAAGATGGCAGCTTCGCCCGGATTGAAAACGTCGAGTTTCAATGGCGCGGCAAGGGCGGGCGTGGCAGCGGTGGCAACGGTGGCGGCCAGGGCGGCGGACAACAAGGTGTGCTTGGGCATGGTGTGGATCTCGATAGGATTGAAGGTGTCCCATCTTAAATTTCTTGAATCGATAGAAAAATCGTGTAATCTGCACCAGTTAGTTGCATAAATCGGACAAATCATGGATCGCATCACTGCCGCTCGCGTGTTTGTCACCATTGCCGAGCGCGGCAGCATGATTGCGGCGGCCGACGCGCTCGATATGTCGCGCGCCATGGTCACGCGCTACCTGGCCGAAATGGAAACGTGGGCCGGCGCCCGCCTGCTGCACCGGAGCACGCGCCGCCTGAGCCTGACCGATGCCGGCGACACCACGCTGGCGCGCTGCCGCGCCATGCTGGAGCTGGCCGGCGCCATGCCGGTGGCCGCCGCCGACGCCGATACGCCGCAAGGCTTGCTGCGCATCGCCTGTTCGCAATCGCTGGCCCAGGCCACGCTTGGCGCTGCCGTCACGGCATTTTTGCAACGGCATCCCAAAGTGAGCATCGACATCCAGATCGATAATCGCGCCGTCAACCTGGTGGAACAGCGCATCGACCTGGCGCTGCGCATCACCAATGCCCTCGAGCCGAACCTGATCGCGCGGGCGCTGGCGCGCTGCGATTCGGTGGCGGTGGCGTCACCGGCCTACCTGGCCGCGCACGGCACGCCATCGCGGCCGGCAGACCTGGCCAGCCACAACTGCCTGACCTACAGCTATTTCGGCAAGAGCCTGTGGCAGTTCACCGGACCGGACGGCGAACCGGTCTCCGTGCCGGTAGGCGGCAACCTGTCCGCCAACGAAGACACGGTATTGTTGCGGGCGGCGGTGGAGGGCGCCGGCATCGTGCTGCAACCGTGGTACAGCGTGACGCCGCTGATTGCGGCGGGCCGGCTGATGCCGTTGCTGCCCGATCAGGTGCCGCAACAGATGGGTATTCACGGTATTTATACCTCGAGGCAACACATGGCGCCTGCGCTGCGGGCCATGCTCGATTTTCTGTTGCAATGGTTCGCGCATGACTCCACGTGGTTAAGTGTCAGCAACGCGCGCCGTTAATATCCCAAAACGCCGTTAAATATAAGAAAACATTGCCAGCTGAGCTGGCGATTGTTTGGCAAAGCGGCCCCTTAGGTGAAAATTAACGTTGAAAGATTTAGCGACAATATCGAACACCAATGGTTGTTACGCTACAATACCGGTGCTATGCTAAGTGGCTGTTTTTTGATACAGAACGTTTGAACTGAATTTTTTAGCCCTTCCCCACAACTTGATGTGCAATCCGCTAACCGGTCAGGCCGTGTCGCGGAAGGTTAGACTAACCCGCTAATTCCTCGCGAAACGCGAAGAAAGGTGAGCAACAAATGCAACAATCCTCGTCCAATTCCTACCTGTTTGGTGGGAACGCACCGTACGTTGAAGAACTGTACGAAGCGTATCTCAACAATCCGGGTTCCGTGCCAGACAACTGGCGCGCCTATTTCGACGCCATGCAGCACGTGCCTGCAGTCGACGGCTCCAACAAACCCGACGTTGCTCATGCTTCCGTGATCGCCTCGTTTGCCGAACGCGCCAAATCGGGCCCGATCCGCACCGTGGTCGCTTCCGCCGACGCCGAAATGGGACGCAAGCGCGTTGCTGCAACGCAACTGGTCGCTGCCTACCGCTACCTCGGTTCGCGCTGGGCCAACCTCGATCCGCTGCAGCGCCAGGAACGTCCGTCGATCAACGAGCTGGAACCGAGCTTCTATGGTTTCACCGATGCCGACATGGACACCGTGTTCAACATCAGCAACACCTATTTCGGACCAGAGACCGCGACCCTGCGCGACCTGCTCAACTACCTGCGCGACACCTACACCCGTTCGATCGGCGCAGAGTATATGTACATCTCCGATCCGACCGAAAAGCGCTGGCTGCAAGAGCGCCTGGAGTCGATCCGTTCGACCCCGAATTTCACCCCGGAAAAGAAAAAACACATCCTCGAGCGCCTGACCGCAGCCGAAGGACTGGAACGCTACCTGCACACCAAGTACGTCGGCCAGAAGCGCTTCTCGCTCGAAGGCGGCGAAACCTTTATCGCGTCGATCGATGAAATCATCCAGCGCGCCGGCGAAAAAGGCGTGCAAGAGATCGTCATCGGCATGGCCCACCGCGGCCGTCTTAACGTGCTGGTCAACACCCTGGGCAAAGCCCCGAAAGACCTGTTCGAAGAATTCGAAGGCAAGCACGGCGACGACCTGCCAGCAGGCGACGTCAAGTACCACCAAGGTTTCTCGTCGGACATCTCCACCGCAGGCGGCCCGGTCCACCTGTCGCTGGCGTTCAACCCGTCGCACCTGGAAATCGTCAACCCGGTCGTGGAAGGTTCGGTCAAGGCCCGCATGGATCGCCGTGGCGACCACCTCGGCAAGCAAGTGCTGCCGATCCTGGTGCACGGCGATGCCGCATTTGCCGGCCAGGGCGTGGTCATGGAAACGCTCAATCTCGCGCAAACCCGTGGTTACGGCACCGGCGGTACCGTGCACATCGTGATCAACAACCAGATCGGTTTCACCACGTCCGACCCGCGCGACGCCCGTTCCACCATCTATTGCTCGGACGTCGTCAAGATGATCGAAGCACCGGTGCTGCACGTGAATGCCGATGATCCGGAAGCCGTGGTGCTGGCCTCGCAAATCGCGATGGACTACCGCCTCGAATTCCAGAAAGACATCGTGGTCGACATCATTTGCTACCGCAAACTGGGCCACAACGAACAAGACACGCCAGCGCTGACCCAGCCGCTGATGTACAAGAAAATCGGCCAGCACCCGGGCACCCGCAAGCTGTACGCGGACAAGCTGGTCGCGCAAACCGTGATTCCAGCCGATGGCGGCGAGCAGATGCAGGCAGCGTTCCGCGATGCGATGGACGCCGGCAAGCACACGGTCGACCCGGTCATCTCGAACTTCAAGAACAAGTTCGCGGTCGACTGGCTGCCGTTCCTGAACAAGAAATGGACCGACTCGGCCGATACCGCCGTGCCGATGACCGAACTGAAGCGCCTGGCCACGCGCATCACCACCGTGCCGGAAGACTTCAAGGTCCACTCGCTGGTGGAAAAAGTGCTGGGCGACCGTGGCACCATGGGCCGTGGCGAAATGAACCTGGACTGGGGCATGGGCGAACACCTGGCCTACGCGTCGCTGGTCGCTTCCGGCTATGCCGTGCGCCTCACCGGCCAGGACGCCGGCCGCGGCACCTTCGTGCACCGTCACGCCGTGCTGCACGATCAAAAACGCGAGCGCTGGGATTCGGGCACCTACGTGCCGCTGCAAAACATCGCCGAAGGCCAGGCGCCATTCACCGTGATCGACTCCGTGCTGTCGGAAGAAGCGGTACTGGGCTTCGAATACGGTTACTCGACTGCCGAGCCGAACACGCTGACGATCTGGGAAGCCCAGTTCGGCGACTTCGTGAATGGCGCGCAAGTCGTCATCGACCAGTTCATCAGCTCCGGCGAAGTGAAATGGGGCCGCGCTTCGGGCCTGGTCATGATGCTGCCGCACGGCTACGAAGGCCAGGGTCCGGAACACTCGTCGGCACGTCCAGAGCGTTTCCTGCAACTGTGCGCAGACAACAATATGCAAGTGGTGCAGCCCACCACGGCATCGCAGATCTTCCACGTGCTGCGTCGCCAGATGGTGCGCCAGTTCCGCAAACCGCTGGTCATCCTCACGCCGAAATCGCTGCTGCGTAACAAGGACGCCGGCTCGCCGCTGACCGACCTGGCCAAGGGCGCGTTCCAGACCGTGATCGGTGAAGTGGACGAAGCGATCGACGCCAAGAAAGTTAAACGCGTGATCGCCTGCTCGGGCAAGGTTTATTATGACCTGGTCAACGCACGCAAGACCCGCGCCCAGACCGACACCGCGATCATCCGTATCGAACAGCTGTATCCGTTCCCGCACAAGGCATTCTCGGCCGAACTGAAAAAGTTCCCGAACCTGACCGAAGTGGTGTGGGCGCAGGACGAGCCGCAGAATCAGGGCCCATGGTTCCAGATCCAGCACAACATCTTCGAGAGCATGGACGCCGGCCAGCGCCTGGCCTACGCCGGTCGTCCGGCCTCGGCTTCGCCGGCTGTCGGTTACTACGACAAGCACTATGCCCAGCAAAAAGACCTGCTGGAAACGGCGTTCTCGAAGCTCAAGGGCTTCATCCTGACCAAATAATCAGTTTTTCATACGGAGCGCCGCCTTGCTACGCGGGGCGGCGCCGCAATAACAAATATACGGAGTTTTCTCATGGCACAAATCGAAGTTAAAGTACCCCAATTGTCGGAATCGGTTGCAGAAGCCACCATGCTGACCTGGCATAAAAAAGTCGGCGACGCCGTGGCGCGCGACGAAAACCTAATCGACATCGAAACCGATAAAGTGGTACTGGAACTGCCGGCCCCAGCCGCTGGCGTACTGGTCAAGATCATCAAGGGCGACGGCACCACCGTGGTGGCCGACGAAATCATCGCCGTGATCGACACCGACGGCGCCGCCGCGGCTGCCGCTCCAGTTGCCGCCGCTGCGCCTGCCGCTGCTCCAGCACCAGCCGCCGCTCCAGCACCTGCTGCTGCCGCTGCCACCGGTGGCAGCAAGGGCGATGTCGCCATGCCAGCCGCTGCAAAAATCCTGTCGGAAAAAGGTCTGAACGCTGGCGACGTCGCCGGTTCGGGCAAAGATGGCCGCGTGACCAAGGGCGACGCCCTGGCAGCGTCCGCTACCCCAACCATCGCACCATTGGCCGCACCAGCTGCCAAAGCATCGCTGCCACAAGTGTCGGCTGCGCCAGCAAGCCTGGGCGACCGTCCTGAAGAGCGCGTGCCGATGAGCCGCCTGCGCGCCCGTATCGCCGAGCGCCTGCTGCAATCGCAATCGACCAACGCCATCCTGACCACGTTCAACGAAGTGAACATGGCCCCAGTGATGGAACTGCGCGCCAAGTACAAGGACAAGTTCGAGAAAGAGCACGGCGTCAAGCTGGGCTTCATGTCGTTCTTCGTCAAGGCTGCTGTTGCTGCCCTGAAAAAATACCCGATCATCAACGCGTCGGTCGACGGCAACGACATCGTGTACCACGGCTACTTCGACATCGGTATCGCTGTCGGTTCGCCACGCGGCCTGGTGGTGCCGATCCTGCGCAACGCCGACCAGATGTCGATCGCCGAGATCGAAAAGAAAATCGGTGAATTCGGCCAGAAAGCCAAGGACGGCAAGCTGACCCTGGACGACCTGACCGGCGGCACGTTCTCGATCTCGAACGGCGGCACCTTCGGCTCGATGCTGTCCACCCCGATCATCAATCCGCCACAATCGGCCATCCTGGGCGTGCACGCCACCAAGGACCGCGCCGTGGTCGAAAACGGTCAGATTGTGATCCGTCCGATGAACTACTTGGCCATGTCGTACGACCACCGCATCATCGACGGCCGCGAAGCCGTGCTGGGCCTGGTTGCCATGAAAGACGCACTGGAAGATCCAGCCCGCCTGCTGCTGGACCTGTAATTTCGCTTCGTCAGGAGCCCCGGTGATCCGGGGTTCCAATGCCAGAAGGATGTCATGAGTATTTCGGAAGAAATCCAGCGCCTGCACGACCTGCATAAAGCCGGGGCCTTGTCCGAGGACGAGTTTGCCGAAGCCAAGATGCGGCTGCTGAGCCAGGAAGCGCACCGCCCGCGCGAAGACCACGTGGGCAGCCTGCGCCGCTCGCGCAACGACCGCTGGCTCGGTGGCGTGTGCGGCGGCCTGGGCAAGATCTCCGGCATCGAGTCGTGGATCTGGCGCATACTGCTGGTGCTGCTGGTGATGACCTTCGGCTTTGGCCTGGCGATTTACATTCTGTTGTGGATCTTCGTTCCAGAAGAAGAAACTGATTGGAAATATAAAAATGAGTAAACAATTTGACGTAGTAGTCATCGGCGCCGGTCCTGGCGGTTACATCGCCGCCATCCGCGCAGCGCAACTGGGTTTCTCGGTC
>Ga0308157_10001762_pt1 | contig 40792 bp, 26 predicted proteins | sample PhyBR1_FD_201035 | JGI IMG/M metagenome (GOLD analysis project Ga0308157, IMG submission 201035) | Phyllosphere microbial communities from UC Gill Tract Community Farm, Albany, California, United States - DLSLB.R1 | ecosystem: Host-associated > Plants > Phyllosphere > Unclassified | place: USA... | reverse complement strand
CGCGGTCTCCGGCGAAGCCGCAGCAGCCCCACGCGTCCGGAACGACGGCGCGGCGCGCGACGGCGGAGCCGATCCGCTCGAGCGCGGGGTTGAGCCCGAGTTGGGTTGATGAGCACGTGGGGTGCAGCGCGAGCGTATCGACGACCGCCTGCGGATCGAGCTTCGGCAGCAGCACTCGATCCGCGAACGCCACGGCGTCTTCTACTCGCACGTCGAAGCCCGCGTCGACGAACATCTTTACGAAACCCTCCGTGCAGCTGGAGGCGTCCGAGATGATCGTGACGGATCCGTCCGACGTCGCCTGACGGGCGATGCGCGTGACGCGCTCGAGCATCGTGTCGCGGCCGCTCGTCAGGCCCTTTGACGTCCATGGCGTGCTGCAACAGACCGCGTCGATCCCCTCGGGGATCACGAGCTCCACGCCCGCGCGCTCGGCCAGCGCGGCGAGGGCACGGGAGACACCGATGCCGTCGCCCGCCGGCCCGAACATCGTGTTGACGCACGCCGGGAAGTACACGGCGATGGTCTCGCCGGATCCGACGGAGCGACCGAGTTCCTTCCGCGCGGATCCACCCCCCGGCAGATCCGCGGAGTACGCCGGAACGGTGTTTTTGCCGAGCACGCCGCGGGCGAGCGTCGTGATTCCCGTCACGAGCGGCGCGGGCACGGCCTTCGCGGCGGTGAGTGCGGCGGATGCGGCGCGCGTTCCCGCGCCCCACCCCTTCGCGGCGGCGTTCCAGCCGGCGTTCGAGACGGATCCTTGCTTCTCGCGGCGCAGCCGCTTCACGAGGGATCCCGTGTCGATCAGCACGGGGCACGCCGTCCGGCACATGCCGTCGACCGCGCAGGTGTCGATGCCGGAATAGTCGTAGTCGCGCTCGAGCTCGGCGACGAGCGCGTCGTTGCCATCGGCCCGCGCGCGCTCGATCGCGCGCCTTGTGACGATGCGCTGGCGGGGCGTGAGCGTGAGGTCCTTGCTCGGGCACACCGGCTCGCAGTATCCGCACTCCACACAGCGGTCGGCCTCCTGCTCGATCTCGACGGGGACCTTGATGTTCGTGAGGTGCGCGTTCTCATCGTCGTCGATGATGACGCCCGGGTTGAGGATGCCGCGCGGGTCGATAAGGCGCTTGAGCGCGACCATCACGTCGTACAGCTCATCCCCGTACTGCCGCCGGACGAACGGGGCCATGGCGCGACCCGTGCCGTGCTCGGCCTTGAGGTTTCCGCCCGCCGAGAGCACGAGGTCGGCCATATCGTCGGTGAAGCCGGCGAGGCGGCCCAGCTGATCGTCCGTCTCGAACCGGTCGGTGAGCATGAAGTGGATGTTGCCGTCCTTCGCGTGCCCGAAGATCACGCTGTCGCGATACGCATATCGCGCAAACAGTTCCTGCAGGGACGCGCACGTGTCGGCGAGAGCCGCGACGGGAACAACGATGTCCTCAAGCAGCGCGGTCGTGCCCTGCGGGCGGGCGCCGGCGACCGAGGCGTACAGCCCCTTGCGCAGCTTCCAGGCGCTCGCGCGGGCGAGAGGATCCGTCGATGGCGCGGCGGGAACCCGCAGGTTCTGCGCCTGGAGCGCGCGCGTGCCCGCGTCGACGAATCCCGCGAGCTCGTCGTCGTCGAAGGATTGGTACTCGAACAAAAGCGCCGCTTCGGTGGTCGGCTCGAAGCCGAGGATCGCCTCGGGCGCGCCGGGCAGCGACTGGCCGACGCGAATGCTCGTCGAATCCATCAGCTCGAGGGCGGCGGCGCCGGTTTCCACGAGCGAGGGGAGCGCGCGGGCCGCAGCGTCGAGGTCGGGGAACAGTGCGAGACCGGTGGCCGCGAGCGGCCGGATCCGCACCGTGCGGAAGGTCGCCTCGGCGACGAACGCGAGAGTGCCCTCGCTGCCGATGATGAGGTGCGCGAGCAGCTCGGCGGGGGAGGAGTAATCGACGAACGCGTTGATCCCGTAGCCCATGGTGTTCTTCATGGCGAAGGCGCGGCGGATGCGCGCCACCGAGTCGGCGTTCTCGGTCACGCGCCGCCGGATCTTCTCGAGACCCGCGACGAGCTCAGGTTCAGCAAGGCGGAGCACGGCGTCCGCATCGGGTGCGGCCGTATCGACGACCGTGCCCGACGGCAGCACGAACACGAGAGACTCGAGCGTCTCGTAGGTGTTCTCGGTCGTGCCGCAGACCATGCCGCTGGAGTTGTTGTTCACGACGCCGCCGATCGTGCACGCGGCCTCGCTCGCGGGATCCGGGCCGAGTCGATATCCGCGGCGTGCGAGCATCGCGTTGACCTGTCGCACCGTCGCGCCGGGCTCGACGCGCACCCGCGCACCGCCGTCGAGCACCGTGACGCGGCGGAACTGGCGTCGGACATCGACGAGCAGGTCGTCGCCCGATGCCTGGCCGGACAGGCTCGTGCCGCCGGAGCGGAACGTGATGGCGGATCCGGCGTCCGTCGCCGAGCGCATCAACTCGGCGACATCGGAGATGTCATCGGCGATTGCGACACCGCGCGGGGTGAGGAGATAGTGGGACGCATCGCTTGCATTCGCGATGCGATCGATCGCGCGCGTGGAGATGGTGGGTGTGCGGATCGGCGTCGACCTGGGCATGATCCTCCTCATCTGATTAGAATGGTAACGCATTCATAGCCGAATTGTTATGCACGAGCAAGGGAGCGCGATGACGACCGACACCGATCAGGGTGGCCTCGCGTCGCTCGGCGGGCTCACATTCGGTACCACGGACCTCGGGCGCGGCACGCGCGCAGGGTCGGTGGAGGAGGCCGCGGCGGTCGAAACGGCCCTCGCGATGCTGCGCTCTGGGGCCTTCGTCGATACATCGAACATGTACGCAGGCGGTCGAGCGGAGGAGGTGTTGGGGATCGCCCTCGCCGAGCTCGCACCCACCGAGCGCGCGGGCGCGGCCGATCGCATCATCACGAAGATCGACCGTGATGCGGACACGGGAGTCTTCGACGCGGATCAGGTGCAGAGATCTCACGAGCAGAGCCTTTCACGCCTCGGCCTCGAGCGGGTGCGGTGGCTGCACCTGCACGATCCTTATGTCATTCCTTTCGGCGAGGCGCGCGCGCCGGGCGGCGTGATCGATCAGATGGTGCGGATCCGAGACGAGGGTCGGGCGGATGCGATCGGCATCGCCGCGGGGCGCACACCCGTCGTCGCTCAGTACGTCGACACGGGCGTGTTCGACATGGTGCTCTCGCACAACCGCTTCACGCTCGTCGATCGCAGCGCGGCAGGACTGTTCGCCGATGCGCGCGGTCGAGGAATGACCGTGTTCAACGCGGCGCTGTTCGGCGGCAACCTGCTCGCGAAGGGCAGCGTCGCTGGATCCTCATACGCGTACCAGCCTGTCTCGCCCGCGCTGCGCGAGTGGACGGCCGGCGTCGAGCGGTTGTGCGGCGATGTCGACGTGCCGCTCGCCGCTGTGGCGCTGCGGTTCTCGCTGCGTTCGCCGCTGGTCGATTCGACGGTCGTGACGGCGTCGTCGCCCGCACGCGTGGAGCAGTTGCTCGCGCTCGCAGAGGTGCACGTGCCCGAGGAACTGTGGCCGGCGATCGACCTGCTCCCCACGGCACCGACACCCATCATCGACCAGGAGGACGCACGATGATCGAACGGTACTGGGAATCGACCCTGCCGGGCGAGGGGCGCCGCGAGCCGCGAGCCGATGCGGTCACCGACGCGCGCACGATCTCGCTCAACGGCACATGGAAGTTCCGGCTCGCGCCGACGGCCAGAGGCACGGGATCCGCGTTCGTCTCGGACGACTTCGACGCGTCGGAGTGGGACGACATGCGCGTGCCGAGCCACTGGGTGCTCGAGGAGTTCACTCCCCTCGCGGGCGGTCCGGCACGCAGCATGCGGGGCACCGCCGAGGGGCCGATCTACACGAACACGGCGTATCCGATCCCGCTCGATCCGCCGTTCGTTCCTGACGAGAACCCCACGGGCGACTACCGACTCGTGTTCGACGTGCCCGAGGGCTTCGGCGCCGCGGCCTTGCGCTTCCAGGGTGTCGATTCGTGCGCGAAGGTCTGGTTGAACGGCGAAGCGCTCGGGTGGACGACCGGATCCCGGCTGCCGACCGAGTTCCAGGCGCCCGTGCGCGAGGGGCGCAATGTGCTCGCAGTGCGCGTTCACCGGTTCTCCTCCGGCACGTATCTCGAGGACCAGGACATGTGGTGGCTGCCCGGCATCTTCCGCGATGTCGAGCTGATCGCGCGGCCCGAGGGATCCATCGATGATCACTTCGTGCACGCCGACTATGACCACATCACCGGCATCGGCACGCTGAGGGTCGAGGCAGATGTGCCGGCGACGGTGGAGATTCCGTCTCTCGGGATCCTCATACCTGCGGGGGATGAGTGGAGCGGGCCCGTGGATCCGTGGAGCGCGGAGACCCCGCGCCTGTATCGCGGATCCCTGCGGTCCGAGGGCGAGACGGTCACGCTTGCCGTGGGCTTTCGCCGGGTCTCGATCGAGAACGGCGTTTTCCTGGTCAACGGGCGGCCCGTCACCTTCCGCGGCGTGAACCGCCACGAGCATGACGCCGACCGGGGCCGCGCCCTCGACACCGAGGCCATGCGACGCGACATCGAAATGATGAAGCGCGCCAACATCGACGCCGTGCGCACGAGCCACTACCCGCCGCATCCCGAGTTTCTGCGGCTCTGCGACGAGTACGGACTGTGGGTGGTGCTCGAGAACGACCTCGAGACCCACGGCTTCATCTACGAGGGATGGGAATCGAATCCGCCCGCGTTGCCCGAATGGCGCGAGGCCCTCATGGACCGCATGCGCCGCACGCTCGAGCGCGACAAGAACCATCCGAGCATCGTCATCTGGTCGATGGCGAACGAGTCGATGACCGGCGACGCCTTTGCCGAGATGCGGGCATGGATTGACGAGCGCGACCCATCGAGACCCGTCATCTACGAGCGCGATCCGTCGTACCGCGACAGCGACTTCTACTCCGTGATGTATCCCTCACTCGAGGTGCTCGAGCAGATCGGGCGGCGCGAGGAGCCCTCGTCGCGCAAGGTCGGAATGCACGGCATGGAGTTCGACGAGACCCCGTCCGGCGAGCACGATCCCGTCGACGAGCGGCGCCGCGGCCTGCCGTTCCTGCTGATCGAATACGCGCACGCGATGGGGAACGGTCCCGGATCCCTCATCGACTACTGGGAGGTCATGGCGAAGCACGACCGCATCTGCGGCGGGTTCGTGTGGGAGTGGATCGATCACGGCTATCGCGGCCCGCACGGCGGGTTCCTCACAGGCCGCGACATCGACTACGAGCCGAACGGCGGCCGGTTCAATCTCGACGGGCTCGTGTTCTCGGACCGCACGCCGTCGCCGGCTCTCGCCGAGCTCGCCACGGCGTACTCACCGATCGGTGTGCGCGTTGGGGCCGATCAGATTTCTGTATCGAACACGCGGCATTCGCGGGGCACGGACGATCTCGTGTTCCGCTGGGCGTGGACTAGCGGATCCGCGGTGGTGTCGTCCGGGGAGTTCGACGTGCGGGTAGATGCGGGTGGCTCGGTTTCTCTTGCTGCGCCCGAACAGCCTTCGGGGGAGGACCTCGTGCTCACGGTCGAGGCGGCGCTCGCCGCCGATGAGCTGTGGGCGCCAGCCGGCCACGTGGTCGGGTGGGGGCAGTGGGTGGTGCCGGTCGCGCGGAGAGAGTCCGCAACTGCGGAGGGGGTAGGCGGTTCGGATCCGCAGTTGGGGCTCGTCTCCGACGTTGCGGCTCGGGCTCCGCGCGCCGAGGGATCTCGGATCCGGCTCGGCGAGGCCATCTTCGAGGGCGGACGTCTGGTCGCGCTCGGCGATATGCCCATCACCGGGCCGAGTCTCGACCTGCACCGTGCTCCGACTGAGAACGACCACGGTCAGGGCGGCAACAACAACGTCGCGAAGATCTGGGACCAGGCGGGGCAGAACCGCCTGGTCGACCGGATCCGATCGGTCGAGATCGAGGGTGACGAGCTTGTGGTGCGCGGGCGGATGGGCGCCGCCACCCGCAACCATGCGGCCGAGTGGGAGATGCGCTGGCGCGCCGCCGGTGAGGGCCTTGACCTGACGACGACCGTCGACTTCGTCGGCCCGTGGGGCGATACGCCCTATCAGCACCTTGACGTGTGGATCCCCCGTGTGGGGCTGCAGTTCGCGCTTCCGGGATCCGTCGAGCACGCGAAGTGGTTCGGCCGCGGACCGGGCGAGACGTATGCCGACTCGCGAGAGGGATCCCGGTTCGGGGTCTACGCCCGATCGGTCGATGACATGCAGACGGCGTACGAGGTGCCGCAGGAGAACGGAAACCACGTCGACACGCGCTGGCTCGAGATCGGCGGCCTGCGCGTCGAGGGCGACTTCGACTTCACCGCGCGGCGGTGGACGTCGCACGCGCTTGAGCGCGCTGATCACCGGCATGAGCTGACGGATTCCGGCAAGGTGTGGCTCAACATCGATCACCACCAGATGGGGGTGGGATCTGCGTCGGTCGGGCCCACCCTGCCCGAGGCCTACCGTGTGCCGCGCGAGCGCACGACGTGGACGGTGCGGTTGAGCCGGTCGTGACGCACGGACTATGGGCGGGCGGGGAAGCCCTCGACCTCGACTGACCAGCCCTCGGGTAGACGGGGGACCACACGATCGCCATTCGCGTCGGTCCACCCGCCGAACATCAGGGCGACGGCCATCAGGAGGCCTCCGTTGCCGGGCAGATACAGCGGCAGGCGCGTGGCCACCTGCATGTTGTGCCCGTTCGGGAGGTAGGTGTTCTTCTGAGCGTCGCGCAAGAGGAGGTCGAGCGCCTGATCGCTGCGCCCGAGCCGGGTGGCGCACATCGCGAGCATGGGGAAGTCCCACCCCCATGCGCTCTCCCACTGCCAGCGATCGACGGCGCGTTCGACGGTGCGCAACATGACGTCGTGGTCGATGGCGCCCGTATCGGGCACGACGCCGAGCGCGCCGACCATCGACGGGTGGTCGGTGAACGCCGTGCGCGGCGGACGTTGAACCGCGTCGTACCAAGCGTCGTCGCCGTCTCGAGTGATGGTGGGCACGAGGCCGTCGGCGACGTCCTGCCACAGCGACTCAGGTTGGAGTCCGCGCCGTCGACGCCAGTCCTGGGCCACCAGGAGCGCCCAGCGGATGTAGGACAGCTCGAAGAGCGGATCCCATGTGTCCTCCGCGCCGTAAATTTCCTGCGCGGGCATGAGCGGCGGCGCAAGGTGCCATCCGTCGTCCTCCTGCCACGCGAAGGACGCGAGGAACGCGGCGGTCTCGTCGACGATCTCGGCATAGTCCGTGAGGATGCGTTCGGGCTCGTCGGATGCCGCATAGAGCAACTCGGCGAAGTGGATCGGGTGCGGCTGCTGCCACACGAGGAGAGGGCCGATCGCGTTGGGGCTCTCGATGCCCTCAGAGCCGACGTGCTTCGGCCACCGGGCGCCGGCGAATCCCTGCTTCGCGGCGGTCTCCCGGGCTACGGGAAGAATGCTGCCGTACCACCGGAAACTGCGTTCGAGCAGATCGGGACGCCCCCAGGCGGCGAAGTGCGCAGCATGCCACCAGTGCATTTCGAGGTGGAAGGTACCGCCCCAGCTGTTGCACACCAGACCAGACTCCTGGGGAGGCGTGGACCCGGCGCCGTTGATGGCCGTCTGATACTGCGACAGCACGATTCGTCGTTCGAGCTCAACTGCGCGCGGATCGTCGGCGCTCGACAGATCGATGGCCGCGCCGCGTTCCCAGAACGAGCGCCAGTCGGCCGCCGCGGCGACGAGGACATCATCGGCAGGCAGCCACGTTTGGATGTTGTCCGCAGAGAACTCCACCGCCATGGATATGCGGTCGGTTCCGTCGCTTGCGATGCGCAACGCGTGCGGGCCTGACCGCTGCACGGAGCTGCCGACCTCACGATGGATGCGCACGTGATATCGCGTCTCGTCGATCACGCGTTCGACATCGACGGCATCGGCCGTGGTGCGCACTCGCGTGCGGTGCCGGTCATCCGAATCCCACACGGGCGCGGCCTCGAACGATTCCTCGACGGCGGGAAAAGCGACCTCGATGCCCAGCCGGCCAGACGCGAGGAGGGCGGAGGACGCGTCGACCGCGACGGCGTCGCGCTCGGGATCGACGGCCGTGCGCACCGTCACCTCGGTGCCGCGCACGCGAAACCGACTGTGCAGGATGCCTTCCCACAGGTCGAGTCTTTGATCGATGCCCTCGATCTCGCCCAGTTCGAGCGGGGCGCCGTCGAGGCTGACGAACCCGATCCGTGCGAGGTGCACCCGTTGTGGGTTCGCCCAGAAGTAGTAGCCCGCGCCGCGGCCCGAAGCGGCCGATGTCTGCTTGTCCTCCTGGTAGTCGTACGCCGTCGGGTACCGCACGTCGCCGCGCGGACTAGAGAACGTCTCGAATGTGTCGTCGAGCCGGAAGCCGTCGGGATTCGGTGCCCAGTGATAGCACCACTGCGCCTGCGTGCCGAGCGGCATGACGGCGACTCCGTCGCGTCGGCCTGCCGCGCGCTCGTACTCGGCGGCGAACGTCTGCAGCCCTGTGACGTCCGCCGTGAAGGCGAACTCACCGTTACCCACACTGAGCGGGGCATCACGGTGCACTTCTGCGTAGCGTACGTCGTGTCTGCGGGCGAGCGATCTGCGGTCGATCATCAGGTTCCTCGAGTGTTGACGACGATGTGAAAAAACGATTATGCACACCCTAGCGAATGCTGAGAACCTCGGTCAGTGTGGCAGGCTGGAGTCGAACATCGTCGTTCCTACCGCTGGACAAAGGTTTGTTCAATGTCTGATATTTACGATCTTGTCGACGGGCTCGGCCCCGGGATCGCGGCTCGTCCTTCGCGCGCCCGCTTCTCAACCGACGCGGAAGTGATCGCCCTGGACGGCAACTGGCGGTTCCAGTTGCACGGCCGCCCTTCGCATGCCCCTGATCGGCCGGCCCGCGGGACAGACACGATTCCGGTGCCCGCCCACTGGCAGCTGCACGGGTACGGCAAGCCGGCCTACACCAACGTCACCTATCCGTTCCCCGTCGATCCGCCGCACGTGCCCGATGCCAATCCAGTCGGTGACTACCAGCGAGACGTCAACCTGCCCGAACTTGCGGGCCGAGAAGTGCTACTGCGTTTCGATGGCATCGATAATTCGGCCGAGATCTGGTTCAACGACGAGCGCATCGGTACGACGAAGGGCAGCCGTAACACCCACGAGTTCGATGTGACGGCACACGCACGTGCGGGTGCGAACGATCTGCGGGTGCGTGTCGTGCAGTGGAGCGCCACGAGTTATCTCGAGGATCAGGACATGTGGTGGCTGTCCGGCATCTTCCGGCCGGTTCACGCGCTTCTGCGGCCCGCACAAGGGATCGACGACCTGCGTATCGACGCCGACTACGACCCCGCGACCGGTGACGGCCTGCTCCGGGTCGACGTCGACTCCGCGGCATCCGGGGCGCGCGTCCGGATCAGCGAGCTGGGTGTCGAGGCCGCCGCGGGCGACCAACTCCGGATCCCTGGCGTGCGCCCATGGTCTGCCGAAGATCCCGCGCTCTATGCGCTCGTCGTCGAGACGGCGTCAGAGCGCGCGACGGTGCGGATCGGGTTTCGCCGTGTCGAGATCGTCGACGCGCAGATCCTCGTCAACGGTCTTCCCGTGATGTTCCGAGGTGTGAACCGACACGATCACCACGCCGAGCGCGGCCGGGCTGTCACCGAGCAGGACATGCGCGAGGACCTGCTGCTGATGAAGCGCAGCAACGTCAACGCGATCCGCACGAGCCACTACCCGCCGCAGCCCTTCCTCCTGGAGCTCGCCGATGAGCTCGGCTTCTGGGTGATCGATGAGGTCGACTTCGAGACGCACGGATTCTCCGAGGTTGCGGAGCGCTCGAACCCCGTGGATGATCCGGCATGGCGCGACGCTCTCATCGACCGGGCGCAGCGCATGGTGGCACGTGACCGCAATCACCCGAGCATTCTGATGTGGTCGCTCGGAAACGAGAGCGGCGCCGGGCGGAACCTCGCGGACATGCGTGAGGCCGCGCTGCAGCTCGACCGGTCGCGCCTGATCCATTACGAACGCGACTACACCTTCCGCCACTCGGACATCTTCTCGCTGATGTACGTCGACCACGAGCGCCTCGAGAAGATCGGTCGATTCGAGCCCGTGACGCTTCCTCGGCACGCCGTGATCCTCTCCGACGAGGGCGAGCTGAGCGGGCTTGACGACAAGCCGTTCATCCTGTGCGAGTATGCCCACGCGATGGGCACGGGCCCGGGCGGACTGGAGGAGTATCAAGAGCTGTTCCGCCAGTATCCGCGGCTGCAGGGCGGTTTCGTCTGGGAGTGGTTCGAGCATGGGATCGCGCACGGCGTCGGCGACGGACGCACCGGCTATGCGTACGGCGGAGACTTCGACGAGCCCGTGCACGACGGCAACTTCGTCGCGGACGGCCTCGTCGCCGCGGACAGGGCCGGGCGGCCCGCGCTCGCCGATCTGAAGCAGGTGTTCCGCCCGGTCGATATCTGCGTCGGTGCCGATGCGATCACGGTCAAGAACTGGCAGGAACGCAGCGACACGAGGCGATTCGTCTTCGTCGGCCGCACGGTGCAGCTCGACGGGAGCACGATCACCCACACGATCGATGTGCCGGCGACCGCGCCGGGTGATGAATCCGTGATCCCGTTCCAGACGCCAGTCGACGCTGCGGTCATTACAGTGAGTGCCGTGACCGCTGTCGACACGGCGTGGGCGCCCGCGGGCCATGAGGTCGCCTGGGGAGAGCGGCTCGTGCGCCGCCCGGACCCGGCTTCCAGTGCGGGTGGCGACTGGACGGTCGCACGCGACGGGATCGCGAACGGCGGTGTGCGGATCCAGGGCCCGACGCTGGGCGTCTGGCGCGCGCCGACCGACAATGACCTGGCTACGCGGATGGTGTATCTGGGCGGCACTTCGGAAGCCCGCGCGTGGGATGAACTCTCGCTGCACACCCCCATCGCGCGTTCGATTGATCGAGGGGCGACCGAGCCTCTGGCCCGGCGCACTCACTGGGGGTTCCCGGGCCGTGATGTCGGGTTCGATGAGGCGATCGAGTTCTCGCACGACCGCGGAGCACTGCGGCTCGATGCGCGCATCTGGCCGGTCGGGCCATGGGATCCGGAGGCGACGGTGCCGAGGATCGGGCTCGACTGGGTGATCCCCGAGGGTGGACCGTCAACGCGCGTGCGCTGGTTCGGCCGGGGATTCCGACAGAGTTATCCCGACACGGGTTCGGGCGCGGGCCTGGGGTGGTTCGAAGGGACCGTGGGCGACCTGCAGGAGCACTACCTGCGGCCGCAGGAGAACGGACTGCGTGCTGACGTGACTATCTTGGAGATCGAACTCGAGGAGGGGAGACTGATGCTCAGCGGAGAGCCGTTCAGCTTCACGCTGCGTCCGTGGACGGATGCCGAGCTCGCTGCGGCGCAGCACCCGTATGACCTCTCAGGCGAGACCGGGCGGCTCGTGCTGAGCGTGAACGCGCGGGTGCACGGCGTCGGCACGGCCGCCTGCGGGCCGGGCGTGCTTGCTCAACACCGGCTGCATCCACAAGAAGCAGGCCTCTCGTTGCGCTGGGCGGTGAGCGGGCGATGAGCGTGCCGATCGGGTTCGGGGCCGCGTACTACCACGAGTATCAGCCCACTCCCCGTCTCGCGGAGGACATGCGGCTGATGTCGGAAGCCGGATTCTCCGTGATCCGAGTCGGCGAATCGACCTGGAGCACGTGGGAGCCGCGCGATGGCGAGTTCAACTCCGCGTGGATGCGCGAGGTGCTCGACGCCGCCGAGGCGCACGGAATCGACGTGATTTTGGGAACGCCGACGTACGCTGTGCCGCCGTGGCTGTTCACGGCGCATCCTGAGATCGCTGCAGAGTCGGCGACGGGGAATCGGCTCGGCTGGGGTGCGCGCCAGGAGATCGACCTGCTGCACCCCGTGTTCCGTCGGTACGCCCAGCGGATCATTCGGCTGATCGTCTCCGAGTTCCGCGACCATCCGGCCGTGATCGGATATCAGCTCGACAACGAGCCCGGCCTGCTGCTTCTGCACAACGAGACCGCGTTCGATGGGTTCAAGGCGTGGCTGGCCGCACAGTTCGACTCGGTGGAGCAGGCGAACGATCGGTGGGGCCTGGCGTACTGGTCGCACCGCATGGACTCCTGGGACGAGCTGTGGCGCCCCAGCGGCAACGCCCAGCCGCAGTACGACCTGGCGTGGCGGATGTACCAGGCCGAGGTCGTCGCCGACTTCATCGGATGGCAGGCCGACATCGTTCGTCCGCTTGCACGCGAAGACCAGTGGGTGACGACGTGCGTCGCGTTCGATCGCCCCGCTGCGGACGACCTTCAGATCGGGCGCCGACTCGACATCGTCTCGGGGAACGCCTACTACCGGATGCAAGACGGTCTTTCACATCCCGCACCCGTGCGCCCGCAGGGGTGGATGTCCGACGGAGTATGGAGCGTCTACCTCACCGCCGACCGCATGTACTCGTCGCGGCGCTCGCCCTTCCTCGTCACGGAGACGAACGCGGGGGCGATCAACGCATCGAACGTGTCGGAGCCCGGCTGGGACGGCCAGTGGCGCCAGGCTGCGTGGTCGATGATCGCCCGCGGCGCGCGCCTCATCGAGTACTGGCACTGGCACACGACCCACTTCGGCACCGAGACCCATTGGGTCGGCGTGCTGCCGCACGACCAGCGCCCGGGCCGGGTTTATCGGAACATCGCCGAGTTGGGCGCGGAGATCAAGCGGCTCGGCCCGCGCGTCGCCGACATGGTGCCCGACGCGCATGTCGCGATGATCTTCTCGACCCCCTCGAAGTACGCACTCGCCTTCGAGCCGGTGTTTCCGGACGAAGCGAAAGCTCCGGCGTCGCGCAGCTATCAGCGCATCTTCGAGGCCTTCTACCGCGGCGCGTTCGACGCCGGCCTCCAGACCCACGTGCTGCACGATCGGGATCTTCCGTCGGGTCGTGATCTCGCGCAGACCTACCGGATGCTCATCGTGCCCGGCCTCTACGTCGCCCCCGACGGCGTGCTCGACGTGCTGCGGGACTACGTCGCCGCGGGCGGTCACCTCGTGCTCGGCCCACGCAGCGGGTACGCCGATGAGTGGGCGGTCGCGCGCCGCGACGTACAGCCCGGGCAGCTGGCCGACGTCGCTGGCGCTGACTACCAGGAGTTCACGACGCTGCGCGAGGAGGTGTCGGTCGTCGACGTGGCCGGGTCGGAGCTTGGCCGCGCGACGGGCTGGGCCGAATGGATCCGGGTCGACGATGCGGAAACGATCGCACGCTACGCGCACCACGGGATGGACGGCTTCGCCGCCGCGACGACGGTCGCACGCGGCGATGGCCGGGTCAGTGTCATCGGATTCGCTCCCGACGCGGCGGCCTCTCATGAGCTTATTGCGCTCCTCGCCGATCGTGACACGATCCCGCGGTGGCGGAGCGAGGTGCCGTCGGTCACACATACGTCGAGCACCGGCGCACACGAGCGCATGCATGCATATTTCAACTGGTCGGCGGATCCTGTGACTTTGTCGTGGCCCGAGGGGCAGGTCGACGAGCACGAGAACAGCGAGGAGCGACTCGCGCTCGGCGCCTGGGACACTGCGCTCCTGTGGGAGTCGCTCGCGACGTAAACGCGGGCGGCTCCGCGAATCCTCGCTACGAGTGCGCGAGCGCGATGCCGCGCAGTTCCCGCTGGCGGTAACCCTCGACGTCTACGGGCGCCGACAGCAGGCTCACCGCGCAGTAATAGTGCTCGAGTCGACCTTCGTGCGTGATCACGGCGGGCTTGTGGGCGTACTCGGTGTCGACCGACCCGGCCTCGCCGACGTCGACGAGCACCTGCCGCGGTTGCGTCCACGTGTGCAGATCGCGCGACCAAGCGAACGTCTCACGCGCTCGACCGTCCGTGCTGAGCCCGAAGTAGAACATCACCCAGGTAGCGCCGTCGCGCAGCACGCAAGGGTCGGATGCGAAGCGGTCGTCGATGGATCCGGCCGGCCCGTTGACGAGCACGGGGTTCTGCTCGACGCGCAACCACGTGCGCATGTCGTCGGAGACGGCGAGCCCGGTCTGCTCCTGCCAACGAGAGGGAGCCTCGTCCTTGGCGTTGTAGAACAGCAGGAACTGCCCGTCGCTGCGCATCAGCCACGACTTGTACAGCCCGCCGCGCTCCCAGTCGGCGCCGTCCGAGGCGATGAGTGGTGTGCCGAACTCCTCCCAGCTGCGCAGATCGCGGCTGCGGGCGATGCCGACGACGCCCGGCCCCTCCTCGTAACCCGGTGAGGGGTACGCGTGATACGTGCCGTAGAACCAGCCGTCGATCTTTGCCAGTTCCCCGTCACCGTACAGGTCGTTGTCGCGCAAGACGGATGTCAGGGCGCTGTTGTATTGACGATGGGTCGAGGTGGAATCGCGGCCGAAGATGAGTTCGGGAACAGACCAGCGCTCGCCGTCGAACCAGCTCAGGCCGGTCTGGTAACCGATGCCGTCCCAGCCGACCACCGTCATGCCGAGCCGCCCCTCGTGATGGAACACGAACGGGCAGTCGATGCCGTGCGAGAAGAAGTCGCCGGCCTTGAGGCTCGGTGCGATCACGAGGTCGGGGAGTTTTTGCGGTGTCTGTAGGCGTGCGGCGTCGTACGCGGTCATGCCGCGATGGTACATCGTTTGCGCGCGGAAGCGATCCACGCTGGCAGGTTGCGAAAACAGGGTGAAAAATCGATTGCTATAGTGAGCGCTCGAGAGTCGACGACGACATCCGAGCGTCGGCCGCAACGATCGCACCGGGAGCCAGCGTGTCCGCATTCTCCGTCCACGAACTGAGGTCGACCGAGCCCGCAGGGCGATGGGTGGAGGCGTACCCGCTCGGCAACGGCTTCATCGGCGCGATGTGCCACGGCGGCATCGAGGACGACGCCATCTTGCTCAACCACGCCACCGTGTGGTCGGGCGACGGGCAGTCGCCGGATCCGCACCCCGTCGACGCGGAGCATGCCCGTGGCGCGATCGTCGACGCGGAACGGAGGCTCGCCGCGGGCGATCACGCGGCCGCGGAAGCGGCGCTGCGCACGCTGCAACACTCGTATCCGCAGTCATTTCTTCCGCTCGCCCGCCTCTCTCGACGGCTCGCCCCGTCGGACGCCGAGGGTGGCGGATACGAGCGGATCCTCGACCTGCGCGATGCGGAATTCCGCACGACCCTGACGCGCGGCCGGGTTGAGCAGTGTGTGTTCGTGAGCGGCGCGGACGATGTGCTCGTCGTGCATGTAGAGGGCGCCGAAGAGGCAGTCGAGTTCGAGCTGACCTGTCCGTTGCGCGTCGAGTCCGCGCATGTGGACGCTGACGAGGCGACGATGATCTGTCGCGCACCGGACGACGTGCTGCCGAGTTGGGCAGGCGGAGGCGAGCCTGTCCGATATGCGAAGACGCCGGCCGGTGTGCAAGCGGCGCTCGTCGTGCGCGCACCCGACGCGACGCTCGTGGCAGACGGTGAGCGAATCACGGTGCGCACGGAACCGGGGAAAGCGGCGACCCTTGTCGTCGCGATCGAGACCACGTTCATCGGCTCGACCGAAGCGCCGTCCCGCCCGCTCGATGAGGTGGTGACTGCGGCACGACAGCGTGCATCCGACGCCGAGTTCCGGGGCGTCGAGGCGTTGCGCGTGCGGCACCGCGATGCCCATCGTGAGCTGTACGACCGCGTGGCGCTGAGCCTGCCCGGCGGCGCTGACGGCGCGACCACCGGTGAGCGGCTCGCCGCCGTGCAGCGCGGTGAGTCGGCGGACGTGACAGCTGATCCGGCGCTGCTCGCGCTGCTATTCCACCTGGGGCGGTACCTGCTGATCTCAGCATCGCGCCCCGGCGGCGTGCCGGCGAATCTCCAGGGCATCTGGAACGCCGAGATCCAGCCGCCGTGGAGCTCCGACTACACGTTGAATATCAATCTCGAGATGAACTACTGGCTCGCCGAGACGACCGATCTGCCGGAATGCACCGAGCCGCTGCAGCAGTACATCGGCGCGCTCGCGGAACGCGGCGAACTGGTGGCCCGACGGCTCTATGGCGCCTCGGGATGGGTTGCGCACCAGTGCAGTGACGTGTGGGCGTATGACGATCTCGTGGGTGACGGTACTCATGATGTCGCTTGGGCGTTCTGGCCGATGGCCGGTCCGTGGTTGGTGACGCATCTCTGGGAGAGATATCGATTCGGCGGCAGCATCGAGGGCCTCGAACAGTCGTGGCCGACGATCCGCGGCGCGGCGGCGTTCTTGCTCGACTGGATGACGGACCGGGATGAGGGTCGCCTCGGATTCGCGCTTTCGACATCGCCCGAGAACAAATTCGTCACAGCGAAGGGGCAATCGTTCGCTCTTGCGCCCGACGCGACGATGGACCTCGCTCTTGCGAAGTCGCTGATGGGCGTCGTCGTCGAGACCGCGCGTGTTCTCGGAATCGATGACGACGTCGTCGCGCGCGCCGCAGTGGCGCGGGAGCGGCTGCCAGATCCGACGATCGGCGCCGACGGCCTCGTTGAGGAGTGGCGCGGCATCGACGAGATGGAAGATCCGCACCATCGCCATATGGCGCACCTGGTCTTCGTTCATCCGCTCGATGGTGGGCCCGACGGGGAGCTGGCTGACGCTGCTCGGCGAAGCCTCGACGCGCGCGGCGACGAATCCACGGGGTGGTCCCTCGCTTGGAAGACGGCCATGCGCGCGCGCCTGCGCCAGCCCGATGCCATCGACCGGCTGCTCGACCTGTTCGTGCGCACGACCGACGACACTCGTGCGCCGGACGGCGGGGGACGATGGCGCGGCGGCCTCTATCCGAATCTTTTCTCCGCGCATCCGCCGTTTCAGATCGATGGCAACCTGGGGATCGTGGCGGCACTGTCCGAATGTCTCGTGCAGAGCCACCGTGGAGTGATCGAACTGTTGCCCGCCGTTCCTGCCGCCATGCGGAACGGTTCTGTGCGCGGCCTCCGTGCGCGGGGCGGCGTCTCGGTCGACCTCGCGTGGCGAGACGACTCGCTCGAGTCGGCACGGATCCGCAATTTGGGGGAGCGCGCTGCGCAGGTGCGTGTGGCGTATGGCACTGGCGAACTGCAGATGTGCCTCGACGCGGGTGAAGAGCGCGACGTCGTGTCCGACGATTTCGGCTGAACAACGTATGGTGCATTCTTGACTGAATAAACGTTTGCGCATATGTATGCACGTCATGTAGCGTTTCAGCGGGACGGGAGTCGTTGATGTCTTCCGATGAGTCGATGTTCACAAGGGAGTGTTCAGATCTGATGCGCAAGCTGACCAAGATTTCTGCCGTCGTGACCGGGTTCGTCATGGCGGGTTCGCTCGCCGCCTGCAGTGGTGGGGGCTCCAACGAGAACGAACTGACGATCTGGGCGCGGCCGGCGAGTGTCGGGTCCAACGTGGAGGAGCTGCTGGCCGAGGAGTTCCCCGACTATGACATCACCGTGTCGCGGATCAATACGATCGACGACAACCTGAGGTCTGGACTTCGTACCAACAGCAATCTGCCGGACGTCGCGATCATCGGCGGAAACTTGCCTGAGTACTTCGAGGTGGCCGATCAGTTCCTCGATTTGAACGAGTATGGGTTCACCAACGAGCAGGAGATCGTGGAGTGGACGCTGCCCGCCGGGCAGGACGCCGAGGGGCACCAGATTGGCCTGCCGACGGACATTGGCCCCTGGGGATTCTTCTACCGGGCAGACAAGGTCGAGGAGCTCGGATACCCGAGCGACCCGGACGAGTTCGCGTCTGAAGTCTCGACGCTCGACGACTACGAGGAGTTCGCGCAGGCGGCTAGCGACAGCGGCTACCTCGCGTGCGACTCGCCGTTCTCGTACTATCGGCTGCAGCTCGCCCAGAACCACTACATGTACTTCGACTTCAGTGACGGCGAGCCGAAGAATATCCTCGACAGCCCCATCACCGAGCAAGCCTTCATGAGTTCGGCGGGACTCATCGAGGACGATCTATGCGCAAACGTTGAACCGTACTCGGCCGAATGGAATTCCGCGGTCGCCCAGGACAGCCTGATCGCCTTTGTCGGGCCGGGCTACGAGGAAGGCATCCTCAAGCCGGCGGCTGGTGAAGATTCCGACGTGTGGCGAGTGGCGCAGACCCCCGGCGGCACAGCTTCGCTGACGGGTTCGTACTCGACCGCTCTCGCGACGTCCGAGAACCCGGACGCCGCGGCGGAGGTAGCGACGTTCCTCGCGTCACCGGAAGCGATGAAGGCCGCGTATACAGAGCAGGGCCTGTTCCCCGGAACTGCCGCGCTCTACGACGACGAAGACCTGCGCGCGGGCGACCCTTTCTACGGGGGCCAAGATGCGTTCGGCGTGTTCGCGGAGATCGCCGAGAACGCTGAGCTCGCTCGAGCGGCCGCCGGCGGATCGGTGATCGAAAGCGAGGCGCGCACCGCGTTGCAAGAGATCGCCGACCGAGGTCTCGATCCGGAGTCGACGTTCCGGGACTTCATCGAGGCGAACTCCGACGTAGAGGGCTGAGACCTGCCGCATGCAGACCACCACTGAACGACCGCGGGCGAAGCGTCCTGCAATCGTCAAGCACTGGCGCGAGTATCTGTCGATCTCGCCGTTCTTCATTCTGTTCCTCTGCTTTGGCATCGTTCCGCTGATCTACGCGATCCAGCTCAGCACGGTGTCGTGGAACGGCCTGGGCGAGCAGGAGTTCGTGGGGCTCGACCAGTTCAAGCGCCTGTTCACCGAGGGAGAGTTCGTTCGCGCGCTCGGCAACACGGTTCTGATCTTCGTGCTCGGGCAGATCCCCGTGATCCTCGGCGCCCTCGTCGGCGCGGTGCTGCTGAGCAATAGGCGGCTGACCGGTCGAGGTATCTATCAGACCCTGTTCTTCCTGCCGCAGGTCACCTCGATCGTCGCCATCGCAGTGATCTTCCAGTCGCTGTTCTCTCGGGACTACGGCATCATCAACCGGCTATTGGAACTCGTGGGCGTCGGCGCGGTGCCGTGGCTCAACTCGCCCTGGGGCGTGCGCATCGTGATCGCGCTCATGATCATCTGGCACAGCCTCGGCTACTTCATGGTGATCTTCCTCGCGGGTCTGTCGGGAATCGCTCCGGAGCTGTACGAGGCTGCGGAGATCGACGGCGCCGGCCCGATGCGTCGGTTCTGGTCGATCACCGTGCCGCTGCTGCGCCCGACGATCGTGTTCGTTGCGATCACCGGTTCCATCGGTGGTCTGCAGCTGTTCACCCAGCCGCAAGTGCTGCTGAGCGGAGGTACGGGACCCGCTGACAGCGGCCTGACGATGATGTATCTGCAGGTGATGTACCTCGGAACCGGATCATCGGCGAGCGTCGAACCCGACCTCGGGTACGCCGCGGCAATCGGATGGGCGATCTTCTTCGTCTTGATCGTCCTGGCGGCTATGAACGCGCGCTTCTTGAAGCTCAACCGGGAGAACTGATGGCAACGCAAACGGCAACGCTGATCGCCTCGAAGAATGGTAAGCCGCCGCTGACCCGACGCGTCCGTCGGCCCATCGTCTCGCACGTCATTCTGCTGATCTCGGCACTCATCTACGCATTTCCGTTCTACTGGCTCGTTGTCATGGCGACCAGCTCGACGTCCGAGATCTTCACGTCGCCGCCACGACTGTGGCCGGGGCTGTCGTTCTTCGACAACCTCGGTGTGGTGCTCGACGGTACGCCGTTCGGCCGATCGTTCCTGAACTCGGTGTTCGTCACGGTCGTCTCCTCCGCCGTTCAGGTGTTCTTTGCGGCGCTCGGTGGCTTCGTCTTCGCGAAGTACCGCTTCCCGGGGCGCGACAGGCTGTTCGCAATCCTGCTGGTGACGATGGTGCTTCCCACGGGAGTTGCGCTCGTGCCGACGTTCCAGATCTACGCGGAACTGGGCTGGATCAACACGTACTGGCCCCTGATCCTGCCCGGAGCGGCAACCGCGTTCGGTATCTTCTGGATGCGCCAAGGATCCGCCGCGATCCCCGACGAGCTGCTCGAGGCATCGCGCGTTGACGGGGCAGGGTTCCTCCGTGTCTTCCTGCACATCGGCGTGCCCGGCCTCAAGGCGCCGATCGCTGCCTTCGCGATCTTCCAGATCATGTGGAACTGGAACGAGTACCTGTGGCCGCTGCTGGTGCTGAACGATCCGGAGAAGACGACGCTGCCATTGGCGCTCGCGCTGTTGCGCGGTGCGTATGGATCCGTCGATTACTCAGTCGTCATGGCCGGAACGCTCGTCGCCACCATCCCGTTGGTGATCCTGTTCCTGATCTTCCGTCGCACGGTGATGGATAACGCTGCGCAGGGCGCACTCAAGGGGTGATATCTCGGGCTCCGCGCCGTGCCGATTGTCGCGCGCGCGGGGCCCGTAAGATGTAGTGCTATGGCTACCCTCAAAGATGTGGCCGAGCATAGCGGTGTATCGATCTCGGTCGTATCCCGTGTGTTGAACGGAGACCCGAGCGTTCGGGCCAGGCCGGAGACGAAGGCTCGCATCGTCCGCTCCGCGGAGCTTCTGCGTTACGTTCCGAACTCCGCTGGTCGGAATCTTCGCAATTCCCGCACACATCTGCTCGCGCTCGTCGTGCCCGACGTCACCAATGCGACCTTCGCCGAGCTGGCGGCCGCGATCGAGGTCGAGGCGCTGAAGCGCGGTTATTACCTTCTGCTCGGGTCATCGGCCGAGACGCAGCCCGGAGCGGCCGGCTTCGCCCGACTCGTCCAGGAGCGACGCGTCGATGGTGTGCTGTTCCAGAAGCGCGATGACACCGACGCTGCGCTCGTCGCGAGCGCACTGCCGGACTCTCAGCGGGTGGTCTTCGTCAACAACGGGCCTCTTGCCGGCGTCAGCACCGTGGCGCTTCCGGATCATGCTGCCGGGGCTCTTGCAGCGGATCATCTCCTGCGGCACGGTCATCGACGCATAGGGTTCGTCGGCGGAACCATCGATACAAGCCAACGCCGCGAACAGGGCGTGGGCGACGCACTCACGAGGGGCGGCATCGCCCCGGATCCGAGGCTGGCGACGCACCTCGGATACGGTATGCGCCAAGGTCGAGATGCCGCTCGACTCTTGCTGAGTCGGCCCGGCCGCCCGACCGCGCTCGTGGTCGCGAACGTCAACGCCGCGTTTGGCGTGCTCATCGAGGCCGCTGAGATGGGGATCCGTGTGCCGGAGGATCTGTCGCTCGTCGCCCTTCACGACGTCGCGCACGTCGAGATCACGGTGCCGAAGCTGACCACCGTTCGCATGCCGATGGCGAGCCTCGGCCGTGAGTCGGTCGCCTCGCTGCTCCGCCGGATCGATGGCGGTGCGGTCGAAGAGATGACGGTTGATGAACCGCCGGCCCTGATCGAGCGCGAATCGGTGGCAGCTCCCGCGTAGTGACGCCGCCGTTCTGCGCCGGCGCTCCAGGGGCCTCATCGCGAGCGAGACTATTCGCGCCCGTCCTCGAGGGGGATGAGCATCGTTCGGAATTCTCCCGGGGTGCGGTGGAGCTCCCAGACGTGCTCGGCGACATCATCGATGCCGTTCTCGAGCTGGAGCTTCGGGATCGCGCCCGGGATCACGAGCTGCGCGACGCGGATGCCCTCGTCTGCGAGCGCATCGTGCAGCATCTCGCCGTAGGCGCTCTCGGCGGGGAATGCGACAGAGGTGCCGGCGAATCCGTGTCGGGCCTTGACCGACGTGCCGCCGTTGATCAGGATGATGCTGCCGTCGCCCGCTTCGCGCATCGCGGGAAGCACGGTCCGTGCCGCGTGGATGAGTCCGAGGGCCGAGAACCGCAGCGCCTCGAGCGCCAACTCCGGCGTCAGCTCGAGCACGTCCTTGAGATATGTCTTCGCGGGGAGCGGGCTGTATTGGAGGGTCGTGATCGCGCCGAGCTCGGACGCCGCGCGCTCGAGAGCGGCCTCGAGCGATGCCGCGTCCCGCACATCCGCGGCGTATCCGCGCGCCGTGGCGCCGCCGTCCTGCAGCTGCTGGGCGAGGTCGTCGAGCTTCTGCTGGTCGCGGGAGATGAGGGCGATCGAGTATCCCTCGCTCGCGAAGCGGCGGGCGACCGCCGCCCCGAGTCCGGGTCCGGCTCCGATGATCGCAATGGTGGGCATTGTCGTTCTCCTTCTCGTCGGGTCCCGAAGATGTCGGTACGTACGACGCTACCGCCGGTCTGACCAGCCCTGGCGCACGAACTCGAAGAGGTCGTCCGCGCCGACCTGCCCGCCCTTCAGCAGCAGTTCCGCGCCGTCGATCGCGGGATCCTCAGCGTGCGCGGTCAGGAGCACGACGTTGTCGCGCGGGTTCGCGGCGATCGAGAGCGAGGCCACGCCGAGCCGGGTCGCGACGCGGCTCGAGGTATCGCCGCCGCACACGATGATGCGGCGGGTGGATCCGGCGCGCAGTGCCCCGTCGACCGCGCGCGCACACGCCTCGGTGATCGAGTCGAGGAGCAGTTCGGGCGCGACCTGCGACGCGTCGGCGTCGTCCGAGGTGAGCACGACGCTCCGCCCCTCGCCGAGGGCGGCCAGCACGTCGCCGAGGTCGGCATCGGGCCGCAGCGACAACGGTCGCACGAGCCATCCGGCCGCCCGGGCCGCGTCGGCCTGACGCCGCGTCTGAGCCGATCGGCTGCCCGATACCACGAGTACGGGGCCGGTCTCCCGTCCGTACGAGGGGATCGGATCCGCCGGGCGCGGATCCGCGAGCGCGATCGCGTGGCTGAGGCCACCGGATCCGATCGCGAAGACAGGCCGGCCGAGTGCGGTGAGCGCCTCGCCGATCACACGCAGGTGTTCCTCGTTCAGCGCGTCGAGGACGATTCCCGCCGCGTCAGACGAGTGCAGACGCTGCGCGAGGGCGGCCGCAGCGGCGGAGATGAGCCCGAACTGCGGATACTCGTCGGCCCGATCGTCCGCGGAATCGGCGCATCTCCGCAATTCGGTCTGTCCGTCGTATTCCGTGAACGCGATGTTCGCGATGGCGAGTGACGTCTGCGCGCGCAGGTGCTCCGCGAGATCCGACTCGCGCATGGGCGTCGACGGGTGCTGCGACATCGTCGGCTGTCGGTCGAGCCGGTACACGGCGCCGCGCTCGGCGGCGAAGTGGTGGCCGAACGCCGTGAACCGGCCGAAATCGGGCTGCGCGAAGAGCATCGGCGCGGGCCCGGGGATCCGCTCGCGCGCGATCTCGAGCACCCGCCCGATGCTGCCGATCTCGGGGGAAGAATCGGCGGTCGAACACGCCTTGTACTGCACGATGTGCGGGTCGAGGGTGAGCAGCAGGTCGAGCGCGGTGCCCACCTCACCGGCCAGCTCCGAGGTCGGCAGTGAGCGTGCGATCCCCGCGATGCCGACCGCGTCGTTCGTTCGCGCGGCCTCAGCGAGCAGCCCGGGCGACGGCCGCCCTACGAAGAGCCGGGCACTCAGGCCGCGCCGAGCGAACTGCAGCAGCACGTCGACGCTTCCCGTGAAGTCGTCGCCGTAGAAGGCGACGCGAACCTCAGACACGAATCTTGCCGAACCTTTCTGCTGCGCGACGAATGGCCTCGGACGATGCGAACGCCTGCTCTGCGGTCTCACCTCGCTCGGCCGATGCCCACGCCTCGCGCATGCTCGCGACGCCGCCAGCGACACCGTCCGGATGACCGTGGATCCCGCCGCCCGACAGCACGAGCATATCCGTCGTGCCGGTCGCTTCGAACGTCGCGTGCGCGAGCCCTGCCCACTGGCCGGAGCTCAGCACGGGCACGGTCGGCGTGAGGTCGAGCAGCGGCTCGCGCACGGCGGCGATCGCGGCGATGACCTCGGCATCCGACTCGTAGAACTTGTTGCTGATGCCGTTGGTGTGCAGGTGATCGGCGCCGGCGAGCCGGGCGAGCTTCTGCCATGCCCCGAACGCGATGCCGACCTGCTCGCTGCGGGCGAAGGATCCGAGCATCGCGCGGTGCCCGTGGATCGGGAGCTGAGAGTGATTCCGCAGGAACTCGAGCCCCGACAGGCCCACCATGTTGATGCACGCCATGACGCCCGTGCCGCCGTGGGCGAGAACGAGGTCGTGATTGCGGCGCAGCTGATCGATGTCGTCGGTGATGTTGAACGCGTACATCGGCATCTTGCCCGTACGGTCGGCGTAGCGGTGCAGCACCGGCATGATCGCCTTCACGCGCTGTTCGAGCGGCGAGTGCCGGCCGTTTCCCTGTAGCTCGTCGTCCTTGATGAAGTCGATTCCCGCGTCGGCGAGATCGGCGACGACCTCTGCCGTCTCCTCGGGGCTCAGGCCGATGCTCGGCTTGATGATCGTGCCGAGCATCACGCCATCGGTACGCCCCAAGACCTGGCGCGTTCCCTCGACGCCGAATGCCGGGCCCGCGTAGCGGTCCGAGAACTCGCGCGGAAGGTCGAGATCGACGAGGCGGATCGCGGCGAGCTCCTTGATCTCGAACAGGTTGCCGGCGACCGCCGCCAGGAGGTTGGGGAGCGAGGGGCCGAAGTTGTCGAGCGGAAACCGCACGCGCACGCGGGCGCGCTTGCGATCGATCGGATCCCCGACCGTGCCCGGAAGGGGAGTGGATCCGCTGAGCGGAAGCTCCTCGACGTCGACGATCTGCGCGGCGAACCGCGCGCGGACATCGTCGGACTCGCGCTCGACCCGCACGAACGTACCGGTCGACTGCTCGCCCGCGAGCACCTCGGCCGCCTGCTGCAGGGGCAGGGATGTCTCGATGATGTAGGTCGCGATGACCTGGCTGGTGCTCATTCTCGTACTCACCACACCACCGGGATCCACACGGACATCTCGCCCGCGCCGCGGTTGCCCCATGCGAAGTACGGCACGAACCGTGCCGGCGCCGTGCCGACGGCGTCGTCGTCCAGGTCGGCGTACAGCTCGTCCGAGTCGGCGATGGGCAGCACCTGCAGCTCGCCCTCGAGCGCCATGACGGGCGTGCCCGCGATCTCGGCCTGGACGGGCGACAGCGCGGACCCGCGCCGCCAGGCCGCCTGCTCGAGCAGCACGCCGTCCGGCAGATCTGCGCTCTCGAGGCAGTACACGACGGGTCCGCGCTGCACGGCGGCCTGACCGGTGATCTCCTCGGCGAGCCGGTGGCCGCGCAGCGCGCGCACCGGCATCGGCAGGTCGAGGACGATCTCGTCGCCCGCCTGCCACGCACGGTCGACGCGCGTGTAGCTTCCGGGCCCGGTGACCGACACGGCGTCGCCGTTGACGGTGAGCGTCGCGCCGGACGACCAGCCCGGGATCCGCAGGTTCAGCGGCAGGGATCCTGACGCTTCCGTGACGGTGAACGCGATGCGCCCGCTCCACGGATAGTCGCTGTCCTCGCGGAGCGCGAGGCTGCTCGCGTCTCGAGCAACGGAGATCTCGCTGCCGCCGTACTGGTTGACGAACAGGCCGCCCTCCCCGACCGAGGCCGCGCGGGTGTGGAAGCTCGCGAGCGCCCGTGCGATGTTCGGCGGGCAGCAGAAGCACGTCATGTAGCCCTGGCGGAGGCGCTCGTCGGACGGCGGAGGCGACGGCACAACCTGCTGTCCGGTGTCGCCCGGGCGGCGCAACTCGAACGGCAGGCCGCGCACCTGCCGGAGCGCGTTCGTATAGAAGTAGGCGTCGCCCGTGAGGCTGATGCTCGCGAGCAGCACGTTGTACGCGATCCGCTCGATCACGTCGGCGTACTTGGCGTCTCCGGTGAGAGCGAGCATCCGCTCGCTCCAGAAGATCATGCCGATGTTGGCGCACGACTCGGCGTGCGCGGTCGTGTTCGGCAGCTGGTACGGGCGGCCGTACGACTGGTGCACGCGGCTGATCTCACCCTGCCAGGGGAAGCCGTCGGGCGACGCGCCGTCGTAGAGCGCGCCGCAGCCGCCCGTGATGTAGAGCTTCGTGTCGACGACGTCGGTCCAGAGGCGCTCGAGCACGGCACGCAGTTCGTCGTCGCCGGTCTCGAGGACCAGATCCGCGAGGCCCGCATAGAGGTAGTTCGCCCGCACGGCGTGGCCTGCGACCGCGTATTGATCCCGCACGGCGATGCGGTCCTGGTTGTCGTCGCCTCCGTCCTCGAAGTCGTCGCGCACGCGCAGGAACGCCTTCGCGAGCTCGAGATAGCGACGGTCTTCCGTCACGCGGAACAGCTCCATCACCGCCATGTAGTGCGACGGGCAGATGGCACTGCGAGCGAGATCGAGCGGCTTGTCGTACGCGAGGTGCTCGAGGAATGCCGCCGCGTTCTTGCCGAGCGTGAGAAGCGACTCGCTGCCGGTGACCTCGTAGTGGCGCACGCCGGCACTGATCAGGTGGCCGAGGTTGTACGTCTCGAAGTTGAACCGGTCGGCGAGCGCCGTCGTCTCGTCACCGTTGCGCTCCGAGATCGCGGTGGGGGTGTGCACGTAGCCGTCGTCGCGCTGCACGCGCGCGATCTTGCCGGCCAGGTTCTCGATCTGCTCGGCGAGGGCATCATCAGGGTCCGTTTCGAGGCTGTCGATCGCCGCCTCGATCCACTTGTACATGTCGCCGTCCATGAACGGTGGGCCGATGTGGGTTCCTTCGCGCTCACCGATCGCGATCTCGAAGTTGCGCAGCCCGGGGCTCACCTCGGGGTCGCTGAGGCTAGCCCAGATCTGCGGGATGGTCACGTCGCGAGTGCGCTCGTGGACGCGGCTCCAGAAGCCGTTCGACCATCGAACCTCGTCGGCGCTGAGGTGCGTCATCAAGGCCGAATCGCGGGGTGCCGCTGTCATGGGAATCCTTCCGGAAGAACGTCGTGTAATCTCGATTCAGTCACAAGTTGGATAAAAATTCAACCCTGAGTGTTGACGCAGGATCAATTTCTTCCTACTGTTTCCACGTACCAACCTTTCGTCAAGGAGGACGACTATGACCATCCGAACCACGAGACGTCGCTGGGCTTTCGCCGGACTCTCGATCGTCTCCGTCGCAGCCCTTGCCGCTGTCGCCGGATGTTCCAGCGGGTCCGACGCCGCCGGAGGTGAGGGCGCGGAGTTCGAGTATCTATCAGCCGTCGAGAACTCGATTGTTCGCGACGAGATCACCACGTTGGCAGAAGGTGCGTGCTCGGCCGAGAACGAAGCAATGCCGTTCACGGTGGAGACGTTGCCTCAGGAAGACGTGAACCAGCGCGTGACGTTGCTTGCCAGCCAAGACTCGCTCCCGACGATGTTCACCGCGCCGACGTCGCCGCTGCGACCGGGCGGTGTGCTCGGTGACGACGAGACGGTCATCAACCTTGAGGAAAAGCTCACTGAACTCGGTGTGATGGATAACATCCTGCCGGGCGCAGTCTCGGCAGTGAAAACCATCTATGGTGACCGGTTCGTCTCGATGCCCTACCAATACAATATCGAAGGGATCTTCTACAACAAGGAGATCTTCGAGAAGAACGGCATCGAGGTGCCGACCACTTGGACGGATCTGCAGACAGCTGCCGACACGCTTGCCGCAACTGACGTCGCTCCGTATGCCCTTCCTGGCGACCAGGACTGGATGATCACGCGTTGGATCAGCGGCTACATGTTCCGCGATCTCGGCCCCGACGCGATCGACGATGTGCTCGCGGGTGATGCGAAGTTCACCGATCCCGAGTACGTCGAAGTATTCCAGGCGATCCAGGAGTTCGGCGAGAACTTCGGGCAGGGGGTCAGCACGATGGACATGGCGACCGCTACCAACGAGTTCCTCAGTGGCAATGCCGCAATGATGTACAACGGCAGCTGGTTCCTTGCCGATATCTACAACGAGGAGATGAACCCGACAGATCCTGAAACGTTCGCGTTCATGCCGTTCCCCGAAGTCGAGGGCGGTGAAGGATCCATCGATCAGTACGTCGCCAACGCCGGGGCCGCCACGTCGTTCTCGACGGCATACGACGGTCCGGAGCTGGATGCATGGCTGACATGTATCGCGGAAAACTACGGCTCGAGCGCCCTTGAGAATCAGGGCGTCGTCTCGGGCTTCACGATCAACGACCCGGTCGACGATGTGGCGCCGCTGACCGAAGAGATTCAGGGGATCATGAACGAGACCACCGACACGATCGCGTGGCTCGAGGCGTTCCTGCCCGACAAGGCCGCGGGCGAGGCAGCGACTAACGCCGGGCCGCTGCTGACGGGATCGATGTCGCCCGAGGATTACGCCGACCGCCTCCAGGCGGGCGTTGAAGCCTCTAACTGATCGGGCAGCGGGGCCGGACAACGGTGTTGTTCGGCCCCGCCCCATGGTCTCGCACATTTCGAAGCGTCGGAGGCGCAAGTGAAGAACGTATTGGGTGACAAAAGGGCGATCCTGATCCTGCTGGGTCCTGCTCTCCTCTTCTACACACTTGTCAAGATCGTCCCTGTGTTGTGGTCGTTCGGCCTCAGCTTCACGCAGGGCGACCTCCGCGGATTTGAGTTCGTCGGTTTCGACAACTTCGTGACGCTGATTAACGACCCGAACACCCCGACGGTCCTGTGGTTCACGTTCAAGTACGCGATTCTCGCGACTGTCTGTCAGGTGACCGTGGGGTACTTCCTCGCGCTGTTCTATGTGTTCGTGCTGCGCAAGTCGTCGACGCTGATCCGAACTCTCGTGTTCTTCCCCGTGGTCCTACCGACGGTTGCGGTCGGGCTCATGTTCCGACGGTTCTTCGAAGTCGCGCCTCAGAACGGGCCGGTGAACGACATCCTGAACCTGTTCGGAATCGACGCGGTTGATTGGTTCGCGCAGCCCGGCACCGCGTTCGCGGTGATCATCATCATGGACTTGTGGCGATCGATCGGCTTCTACGCCGTCCTGCTGTACGCCGGCCTGCTGGACGTTCCTGAGGAACTACTCGAGTCAGCTCGGCTCGATGGGGCTACGGGGCTCAAGCTCGTGCGACATATAGTCGTTCCGCTGTCGTTGCCAGTGTTGTTGTCGTCGGTGATCTTCAGCCTGAACGCAACGCTCAAAGTATTCGATTCCGTACTCGCGCTGACGAACGGCGGGCCGGGATGGGATACGTCACCTCTGACGCTGTACATGTACAAGACGACATTCACGTATCAGGACTACGGGTACGGGTCGACGCTGGCGCTGACGCTGACGATCATCTGCTTCCTCCTGACGATCGTCGTGTTCAAGTTCTCGCGCAAGGACAACACGAAGGCCACCGCATGATGACTACTGCATCCATCACTGCAGCTCGCCGGGACAATTCGCCCGCACTCCGACTGCCCGGCGCCGGACGACGGATCTGGCGACGCGTTTGGGTGGCATTCACGATCGCGTTGCTGCTCGTCGTCGAGCTCTACCCGATGTTCTGGCTCTTCATGAGCTCGTTCAAGACCACCACGGAGTTCACACAGTCCTCGTCATGGGCATTGCCCGAGCAGTTCACACTCGACAACTACGTGCGCGCGTGGACGGAAGGCCAGATCGGCGCGAACCTGCTGAATAGCGTCATCGTGACGGTGCCCTCGCTCGCGGCCGTCCTTCTGATCGGGGTCGGCGCGGCCTTCGCCGTCGAGGTGATGGTCTGGAAGGGACGCAACATCACGCTGCTTCTCTTCGTGTCGGGCATCATGATTCCCGGCCAGATGATCCTCGTGCCGCTCTTCATCGCCTACTTCAAGCTGAATCTGACCGACACGTACTGGCCAATGATCATCACGTACATCGCGCTCGGTCTGCCGCTCACGGTGTTCATGATGGCTGCGTACTTCCGTGCCGTACCGCGCGAGGTCTTCGAGGCCGCGACGATCGATGGCGCGGGCATGATTCGCTCGTTCTTCGTGATCGGCATCCCCCTCGTCAAGAATGCGTTGTTCACGATCGGTCTTGTGCAGTTCCTGGCCATCTGGAACGACCTGCTCGTGTCCTTGACTTTCACGACCGATGCGGATCTCCGTACGATTCAAGCGGGTCTTCTGAACTTCAGCGGTCAGTACGGTGTTGTCGACTACGGCCCGCTGTTCGCCGGCATCTCGATCAACGTGTTCACGCTGCTGATCCTGTTCCTTCTGCTGAACCGACAAATCATGCAAGGCCTCGCGTCCGGCGCGTTGAAGGGATAACTACATGACGACGCGACTATCGATACTCGAGCACGGGCTGCCGGAATGGATCGGCGAGGCGCGATTCGGAATCTGGGCGCACTGGGGCGGCCAGTCCGTCGCCCAGTCGGGCGACTGGTATGCGCGGCACCTCTATGGAATGCAAGAAGGATCCGCGGAATGGGAACGCAAGCGGGCGACGAGGCAGAGTGCCTATCATCGCGAGCACTTTGGGTCACCGCACGAGGTCGGGTACAAGGACCTCCTTCCGCTCTGGCGCGCCGAGCGGTTCGACCCCGAGGCTCTGATCGAGAAGTACTACGCCGTCGGCGCGCGTTACTTCATGTCGTTGGGAGTGCACTGCGATAACTTTCCCCTGTGGGACTCGCACGTTCAACCGTGGAATGCGTCGCGGATCGGGCCGGAACGGGACATCGTCGGTGCATGGGAGCGGGCGGTTCGGGAGGCTGGGCTTCCCTTCGGTCTGAGTTTTCATAACAACTGGACGTGGCGATGGTTCGACGTCGCCCACGGAACTGGACCCGACGGATCGACACATGACGGTCGCTTGTCGGATGCCGACGGTGGCGGAAAGTGGTGGGATGGGCTGAACCCGCAGGACCTGTATCTCCCGCCGCGCGATGGCGGTCCCGCGCCGGCACACGTGCGGCAGCGCTTCTGGGCAATGGCCCGAGAAGCGACGGAGAAGTACCGTCCGGACATGATCTACTTCGATGACCTCAGGCTGCCTTTCGATACGGGCAGCATGGTCGAGGTCGGCGAGCCAGACGAGGCCGGATGGGACTTCGTTGCCTGGTATTACGGGCAAGCGAAGACCTGGGACTTGCCGTTCGCCCATGGCATCGCGACGATCAAGCGACCGCATGCAGAGGAGCGTGGCGGAATCTTGCTCGACTCGGAACGTCGTCAGTTCGATCATCTCGAACCGGTTGTGTGGCAGTTCGATACGAGCGACGGCGAGTGGTTCGACAATCTCAGCGATGACGAGATGTTCCACCAGCGAAAGACGAGCGGCCACGTGCTCCGCACGTTGGTGGATGTCGTGAGCAAGAACGGTGCCCTGCTCTTGAACATCCCGCAGCGTGCCGATGGAACGCTCGACGAGCGGTCCGAAGATCTACTTATGGGGATCCGTCGGTGGATGGACATCGCGTCCGAGGCGATCCACTTGTCTCGACCCTGGCGCGTCTATGGCGAGGGGGCCGAGCGCATCGCGAGCGCAGAGGGCTACAACGACGCGGATGACCCGGCATACACATCCGAGGACCTTCGATTCACTACGCGAGACCGTGCGATCTACGCCTTCGCGATGGCCTGGCCAAGCAACGGGCGGTTGACCGTGGCTTCCCTCAGTACGATGGCGCCGGAAGGAGTAGAGCACGTCGAACTGCTCGGTTATGGAGCGGTGCGATGGACGAGAGATGGCAGGGGAATGCACGTCGAGGTGCCAGGCGAAGTGCCGACGCCGCCGATCGGTGTGCTCAAGATATCGGGACGACTGTGATCCGACGGCTGATCGGATCAGTGAAGGGATAACGACGATGACGAAGATCGCGTTTCTGCACACCGGGGCAGTGGTGATATCGCCCGTGATGGAGTTGGTGCGCGAGCTGCTCCCCGATGTCACGCCCATCAACTACCTCGACGACCGGATCGTGGCAGACCTGCGGGACCCGGAGGTCGCCGATTCGGTGCCGGGGCGGGTGGCGAACCTCGTCGAGAACGCGAAGGCCGCGGGGGCTGATGCCGTGATGCTGACGTGCTCGTCGATCTCTCAGTTGGCGGCGCCGATTGCCGAGCGTGTTGATATCGACGTGCTGCGGATCGATGAGGCGATGGCGGACGAGGCGGTCGCTGCGGGAGCCCGAATCGCGGTCGTGGCGACTCTTCCGACAACCTGCGCGCCGACAGTCGCGCTGATCCGTGAGCGTGCGAGTCTGGCGGGCACTGATCCGCAGGTGGAGGCCGAGATTGTCGACGGGGCCTTCGAGGCCGTTGCAAGCGGTGATCGCGAAACGCACGATGCGCTCGTGGTCGCGGCGATCGAACGTGTCGCGTCGACGGCCGACGTGGTCGTGCTGGCACAGGCGTCGATGGCGAGCGCAGCCGGGAAAGCAACGGTTCAGGTTCCCGTCCTGACGAGCCTGCGCCCGGGCATCACACGCCTCGCGGAGCGTCTCGGCGCGGCCTGATCTCTGAGGGTCCGCAGCGCCGTCCGGCAGAGGTCGTCGGGCGGCGCTGACTCGAGCAACCACGCAGTGATTGCATATATATACGGGGTAGCGATGATACTCATCCCTCGATACGCTCGGCACGTCAACCGTTCACGACACCGAAGTCATCTGGAGGATGATCGATGGAGATCACACGACGAACCGTTCTGACCGGAGCCGCCGCGATCAGCGCGGCGGCCGCGATCGGATGGCCCTCGGCGGCCAGCGCAACCACTGTTTCGGCAAATGATCAAACGTCTGCGCAAAACGGATCAGTAGAGCGCTGGGGCCTCTACGAGATCGAGCTGCACGGCCCAGCGAAGGGAAACCCTTTCGTCGACATCACTGTCGCCGCCGTGTTCAATGGTGCCGGTCAGACCATCACTGTGCCCGGCTTCTACGACGGCGACGGCATCTATCGCGTGCGCTTCTCACCGCCCGAGGTCGGACGGTGGACGTGGGAGGTCACCAGCAACGTCCGCCCGCTACGACGCAGAGGTCGGTTCACCGCCGTCGATCCGACTGAGGGGAACCATGGGCCGGTGGGCGTCGTGCCGGACGGGTATCACTTCATCTACGCCGACGGCTCGCCGTATCGGCAGATCGGCACGACCTCCTATTCGTGGGCACAGCAGTCGGACGAGAAGTGCGCTCTGACCCTCGATACGCTGGCCGCGTCGCCGTTCAACAAGATCCGCATGCTGTTCTTCCCCAACGTTCCGTCGGAGGTGACGGATCCGTTCGTCCGCACCGGACCGGGGCTTGCCGATTGGGATCCGACGCGCTTCGACCCGTCATACTTCCGTCGCTATGAGAACCGCATCGAGCGGCTGCTGGCGCTCGGTATCCAAGCTGACGTCGTGCTGTACCAGCCGTATGACAATGACCGTGGATACTCGAACATGAAACGGGCCGACGATGAGCGGTACGTGCGCTACATCACGGCCCGGTTCGGCGCGTACCGCAACGTGTGGTGGTCGCTGGCGAACGAGTACGACGATAACGAGGTCAAGACGCTTGACGACTGGGATCACCTGGGCCAGTTCCTCCAGGACGTGGATGCGCACAATCATCTACGTTCGATCCACAACAAGAACATCTACTACGACGCGCGCAAGCCCTGGGTCACGCACGCCAGCATCCAGAGCGGTGGCGCGGCGATGGATGGTATTCGCGCGCACCTGCACCGTCAGTTCGCGCTCAAGCCCGTTGTCTTCGACGAGGTCGCCTACGAGGGCAACATCGACGCACGGTGGGGACAGTTGTCGGGCGAGGAGATGACCAGCAGGTTCTGGCACACTTTCGTCGGTGGGACGTACTGCGGCCACAGCGAGACGCTCAACGAGGCGCAGAGTCCGAGCACGTCCTGGCTTGGCCAGGGTGGCGTGTTGAATGGCGAAAGTGCGCCGCGGCTCGCCTTCCTCAAGCAGATCATGGACGACGGCCCGGCCCCTGGGATCGACGCACTGCAGCCGGACTGGGGCTTCGACACCGCGGGCGTCGACAACGAGTACTACATGCGATATTTCGGCGAGGATGCGCCGACGTCGTGGGATGTGGTGCTGCCGAGCGGAACCGGGCGCTCGTACAGGGCCGACATCATCGATACCTGGAACATGACGGTGACGCCGGCGGGCACGTTCACCATCGTCAATACCGACAATGGCAACCAAGACCCGTCCCGGCCGACGATCGACCTCCCCGGCACGCCCTGGATCGCGGTGCGGTTCGTGAAGGCCTGAGAATAGGCCGCCACATTGTGAGGGCAACGCGCCGCGTGTGCCCTCACAATGCGGCGACCCTCGCGAGAATCAGCCGACGAGCGTCTCCGCGGTGCGGACGTCGGTGATGAGTGTGGTGATCCATCCGCCTGCGAGGGCGCCGCGGATCGCGGGGATCTTCCGAGGTCCTCCCGCGAGACCTACGCGGCGGGGGATGCGCATGATCGCGTCGGTGGGGATCGCGATGATGCGGTCGTCGAGGTCGCCCTCCACGGGGGATCCGTCGGCACGGAAGATGCGGTGACAGATGTCGCCGACGGCGCCGCTGTCGATGAGCTGCTTTCGTTCGTCCGACGCGAACGCGTTGCCGCTCGTCTCGAGCACGTCGGAGGGCTCGATGCTGCCGATGCCCATGATGGCGACCGTGAGCTCTTGCCAGTGCTTCGCCACCTCCTGCATCGAAACGTCGCGCAACAGGCTGTCGCGCATCGCCGTGTCGGCGACCACTCCCGGCGCCGAGACATAGACGGGATCCGCCCCGATCATCCTGGCGAGCTCGCCGAGGATCCGGTTCGAGTGGCTCTGCGCATCGGGTGCGCCGAGCCCGCCGAGCAGCTGCACGACCTCGACCGCGCCGCGCGGATTGAGGGGGCGCATGCGGTCGACCATCGCCAGCACGGTCTGGCTCCACGAGGAGACGCCGACGCGATCGTTGCCGGAGAACGAAGCCTCGAGGTACCCGGCCGCGCCGGCGCCGATCGCGGCGAGCACATCGCCTTCGTCCGCATCGTCATCGACGTCGACAATAACGGCCTCCTTGAGCCCGAAGCGCGACTCGAGCGCGTCCTCGAGCTCGCCGTAGACGCCCGGTGCCGAGGTGACGATCGTGCGGATGATGCCCGCCTTCTCGGCCCGTTTGAGCAGCCGTGACACCTTCGCCTGCGAGATGCTGAGCGTGGTGGCGATCTCCGCTTGGCGGATGCCGTGCTCATGATACATTCGGGCGATCTTCGTCATCAGACGCGTCTGGCCGTCGGCCTGGGGAAACGATGTCGGTGTCACGCGGGTCTCCATAGACGGGTATCCGCACACATCGCAGTGCGCAGCTAATCTCAGGGCAGAATCTTTATGCAGATTCTATCCTGTCCCGATGTGTGATGCCGTGATCGAGTGTGATCGATCCGGGCGCAGTGCGTCCTGCCCCTGCGCTACTGTTCCCGAGAGCAGACGCCTGAAGGGATGACGATGCCGACCTCCCCGTTCGACACGAACCATTTCGATTACTCTCCGTGGTTCTTCTGGGACCACGCCGACGACGTCGCGAAGGAACGGCAGGTCGGCCTCCAGCAGCAGCTGATGGCCGACGAGCCCGGCACGCGCATCGCGGAGAGGTGCTTCATCTCCGAGATCGCCGCGGTGCAGACCGACCGGCTCGAGCTGGGCTACAGCTCGTACATCGCGGGCCACGCGTACGTGACGGGCACGCTTGTGACCGGAACCAACTGCACGATCAATCCGTTCACCGTGGTGCGAGGCGAGATCACGCTCGGCAACGCCGTGCGGATCGGCGCGCACACGTCGATCCTCGCCTTCAATCACACGATGGACGACCCGGACACGTGGGTGTTCAAGCAGCCGCTCACCTCGAAGGGCATCTCGATCGGCGACGACGTGTGGATCGGATCCCACGTCATGATCGTCGACGGCATCACCGTTGGCGACCGCGCGATGATCGCAGCGGGATCCGTCGTCACGAAGGATGTGCCCGCGGGCGCGGTCGTCGCGGGCAACCCCGCGCGCGTGAAGCGCTGGCGTGTGGCGCCCGATGCGCCGGCCGGCGACCTTGCGACGCGTCTCGTCGCGTTCGTCGACGCCGCGCGGGCCGAGTCCGATGCGATTCTCGCGCGATCCTGGGATCCGGCGCTCGCCGAGGGGAGGTATCGCGACAAGCCCGACGGGGAAGCATCGGTGCGCGCGCACTGCGATGCGATCGAGATCGCGGCGTATCTCACGGGCGAAGCGCCCGCTCAGCTGAGCGCCGATGAGCATCGCTCGCGCCTGACCGCCCTGCAGGATCCCTCGACCGGCATGATCCCGCCCTATGGTGCGGACGGGCTGCCGGAGCAGATTGAGCTCGGCGTGCACAACGATCAGGCGAACTATCACGTGCTCTGTGTCGGGTATGCGCTCGATCTGCTCGGGGCCTCATTCGACTACCCGATCTCGGCCGTCGACGATCTCGGTGCCGACGAACTGCTGCGGCGCATCGATGCCCAACCCTGGCGGGGCGAACCGTGGCGCAGTGGCCACTTCGCCGACATGATCGGCACGGCGCTGCTGTGGAATCGGCGTCACGCAGCGCCGGCGAGCGCGGCGACGTCCGCAGCCCTGTTCGGCTGGCTGACGGCGAACACGGATCCGCGCACGGGGATGTGGGGCACGCCCGGCACTGCCGACGGCGACCTGCAGATCGTCAATGGCTTCTACCGCACCTCGCGCGGCAGCTACGCCCAGTTCGGCGTGCCTCTGCCGCGCCCGCGGTCCGTGATCGACACGGTGCTCACCCATGCCCGAGAGGATCGGTTCTTCGCGCGCGCGAACCAGAACGCGTGCAACGTGCTCGACGTCGCGCACCCCTTGTGGCTCGCTCGGAAGGATGCGCCCGGCTATCGCGACGACGAGATCCGTCGCGTCGCGTCGGTGCTGCTCGAAGACGCGCTGACCCACTGGGTACCGGGCGAGGGGTTCCCGTTCGCCGCCGCGACTGACGGGCCCCAACGCGACGCTCAACGGCCGGGGCTGCAGGGAACCGAGATGTGGCTGGCGATCATCTGGTACCTCGCCGACCTCATTGGGCTTTCGAGTGTGCTCGAGTACCGGCCGCGCGGGATCCACCGCCCGGAGCCGGCGGAGATCCTCGGTGCGTGAGATCTCGCCCTGAAACCGGTTGCTGATGATAAACTCAGCCTAGATTTTTTATTCATCATCACCGCGAGGGGCGGGACATGTTCGTCGGCGTAACCGGATCAAGCGGCAAGCTCGGGCGAGCGACGGTCGATCGACTGCGCAACGAGGGGCACGATGTCGTGGGTTTCGACCTGGCCGGCTCCGCGGGCAGGGGCTTCACCCGCGTCGATCTCGGCGACTACGGTCAGACGCTCGACGCCTTCCTCGGCGTGACCGCGCGGCATGCGGGCCTCGACGCGCTCGTGCACCTCGCCGCCGTCCCGGTGAACGGGCTGGTTCCGGACGCGACGACATTTCATTCCAACGTGATGGCGTCGTTCAATGTGCTGCACGCAGCGCATCGCGCGGGGATCGACAACGTCGTGCTCGCCTCGAGCATCACCGCCATGGGGTTCCCGTTCGACGAGGCGCCGCCGACGCTTCCGGTCGACGAGACCTACACGAGCGCGAACAACACCTACGGGCTCGGCAAGGTCGCCGAGGAGGCGATCGTCGCGCAGCTCGCGCGCTGGGGATCCGCGTCGTACACGGCGCTGCGCTTCACGAACGTCGTTGCCGAGGGCGAGTACGACACCTTCGAACGGGCGGCGGATCCCGACTACCGGCGCGACCTCATCGGCAGCTGGATCGACGCCCGGGATGGGGCGCTCGCCGTCTCGCTCGCGCTTCAGAATCCGGCCGCCGGATTCCGCGTCTATAACGTCGCCTCACCAACCTCGGGCACGGCCGACCCGTCGCGCGAGGTCGCCGAACGGTGGTTCCCGGGCACGCCCGTGGCCGCCGATCTCGGCGAGCACGAGTCGCTCATGTCGACCCGCAAGATCCAGCGCGAGCTCGGCTTCGCTGCCGAGCATGACTGGCGCTGAGAAGTTTCACACCTGATCGAGGAGGATCCGTGACCCACGCCCTGTATCAGCCCATCGAGCTCGTCTTCCGAGGCGAGAGCGCCGTACCGGTCGGCGAGGCCGCGCCTGTCACGGTCGCGTTCCGCCACGCGTCGGGCGACGAGATCTCGGTCGACGGTTTCTGGGACGGTGACACGACCTACCGCGCGCGGTTCCTTCCCGAGACCCGCGGATCGTGGACGTGGGAGGTTGCGAGCTCGCCGACGCCGCTCGACCTGACATCCGGATCCTTCGACGTCGAGGGCGTCGACGGCCACGGGCCCGTGCGCGTGGCCGAGACCTTCCACTTCGCGCATGCCGACGGCACGCCGTTCCGTCCCGTCGGGGCGACGGTCTACAACTGGATCCACCAGGACGAACCGCTGGTCTCCGACACCGTCGAATCGCTCGCCGAGGCCCGTTTCAACAAGCTGCGCTTCATGGTGTTCCCGCAGGCCGGCGGCAGCGTCGAGCACGCGCCCGCGCTGATGCCGTTCGAGAAGGCGGGTGGCCGCTGGGACGTCGCACGCCCCGTGCCCGCGTTCTTCCAGCGGCTGGATGACCTGGTGCGCACCCTGGGAGAGGCAGGGATCGAGGCCGACGTGCTGATCCTCAACGCCTACGACCGCGGTGTGTTCGGCCTCAACGAACTGACCGAGGAAGAGGATGCGATCTACACGCGCTACCTCGTCTCGCGCCTGGCCGCGTTCCCGCACGTGTGGTGGTCGCTCTGCAACGAGTATGACCAACTGCTGCGTTCCGAAGACCGTTGGGATCGCCTCGGCGAGCTCGTCGCAGCGATCGACCCGTACGACCACCCCCGGTCGATCCACAACTGGATGCACATCTTCGATAACAACCGTCCGTGGGTGACGCACGCGTCGATCCAGAACGGATCCGTGACGGAGTCACCGGGCCGCGCCCGCACCTACCGCGACGCGTACTACAAGCCGATCGTGCTCGACGAGATCAAGTACGAGGGCGACACCGCGGCCCGCTGGGGGCAGCTCACGGCGCAGGAGCTCGTCGACCGGTTCTGGATCTCGACGATCGAGGGATGCTACGCCTCCCACGGTGAGAGCTTCGACACCGAGAGCGGCAGCCTGCACATCGTCGAGGGCGGGCGCCTGCGCGGCGAATCGCCCGCGCGCCTCGGCTTCCTGCGCGGCATCCTCGACGACCTCGTCGTGCCGGGACTCAACCCGATCGACAAGTGGGACGACCCCGAGTACGGCGCCGGCTGGGCGCCGAAGCAGTACGTGATCTATCTCGGCGCGTCGGCTCCGGCATCCTGGCGCATCCGGATCCCGATCGGTCACGCCGACGAGGTCAAGCCGCAGGAGGGCGACCGGTACGCGGTCGACCTCATCGACACGTGGAACATGACGATCACGCGCGCCGGCACGTTCGCGCTCGACGAGATGCATCGCGACTTCGCGTTCGCGGGTGCGGAACCGATCGCGATCCCCGAGGGCGAGGCGATCGCGGTGCGGCTGACGCGGGCCGATCTCGTGTGAGGGCGGGCGCTCGAGTCGCCGGTCGTCCCGATGGAAGCGCCTCCGCCGACCTCAGTCGTTCGTCGGTCGAGACTGCCGTCTCAGCCAAGAAAATATGCACGGGAATGGAAGTCCGCCGGCCTCGGTTATCTCCTTCATGACGGAATTCGGACTCGATACCTTCGGCGGCGTGACTGAGGATGCGGACGGGCAGCCGAACGCGCACCCGGTGGTGATCCGCGACATCGTCGAAGACGCAGTGCTCGCCGATGAGGTGGGACTCGACTTCTTCGGCGTGGGCGAGCACCACCGCCCGGACTTCGCCGTCTCGAGCCCCGAGATGGTGCTGGCGGCGATCGCCGGGCGCACCAAGCGGATCCGCCTCGGCTCGGCCGTGACCGTGCTGAGCTCCGACGACCCCGTGCGCGTTTTCGAACGATTCGCGACCCTCGACGCCGTCTCGGACGGGCGCGCCGAGATCGTCGCGGGGCGCGGATCCTTCATCGAATCCTTCCCACTGTTCGGCTACGACCTCGGCGACTACGAGGTGCTCTTCGAAGAGAAGCTCGAGCTGCTGTCTCGACTTCTCACGGAAGGCCCGGTGACGTGGTCCGGAACGACGCGCGCCGCGCTCACTGACCAGCGCGTGTTCCCGACCACGGCCGCGGGGATCCCCACCTGGGTGGGTGTGGGCGGCAGCCCCGAGTCCGTCGTTCGCACCGCCAAGCACAACTTCGGTCTGTTCCTTGCGATCATCGGCGGAGAGCCCGAACGATTCGCCCCCTACATCGACCTGTTCGAGCGCGCGCAGGATCAGTTCGGCGTCGCGCACAAGCCTGTCGCCGTGCATTCGCCGGGCTTCGTGGCCGCGACCGATGCGGAGGCGCGGGAGATCGTCTACCCCGGCTGGGTCGACATGCGCACCCGGATCGGCCGCGAGAGGGGCTGGCCCGCGCCCTCCGCCGGTGATTTCGAGCGCGAGATCGATACGGGCTCGCTCTACGTCGGCTCTCCCGAGACCGTCGCCGCCAAGATCGCGCGCACGCTCGGCGTGCTGAAGGCCGACCGCTTCGACCTCAAGTACGACCAGAGCAGGCTCGGCCGTTCCGCGCAGCTGGCCTCGATCCAGCTCTATGGAGAGCGCGTCGTTCCGATGGTGAAGGACATGCTGGGCTGAGATTCCGCGAACCGGCGACGCTTTCGAGTGTGACCGGTTTGATTGTCGGGGGTGATCACCCGGTCGAATACTTGGTCGTGCGCGACTCGGCGCCACGATCAAGGAGTCAATGATGACTTTCACTCTGAAGCGAACGACG
>Ga0308157_10001760_pt1 | contig 40811 bp, 37 predicted proteins | sample PhyBR1_FD_201035 | JGI IMG/M metagenome (GOLD analysis project Ga0308157, IMG submission 201035) | Phyllosphere microbial communities from UC Gill Tract Community Farm, Albany, California, United States - DLSLB.R1 | ecosystem: Host-associated > Plants > Phyllosphere > Unclassified | place: USA... | reverse complement strand
GCCCTGAGCTTTATAGTAATAAAAATCAGCTTGCTGTTCTTTTGTGGCTGCACCCATTTTTGGTTCAGCTGCAATAATAAGATCCTTAAATTTTTGTATCTCCTCTTTTGTAGGCGGAGTATCCTTGTCTGCTATTTTCTTTAAGGCTTTCAGTTCATCTTTTTGTGCAAACGCGCTGATGGAGATCAAAAGCGACGCCGCAAGAGCATATCTAAATTTCATAATTATTACTTTTTATAGTTATGTTATTCTTCTGTTTCCTCTTCAGGAGCAATGCCTTCATCGGCTATCTCACGCATATCCTGAGGAAGGTTTTCCGCCCCAAGCTCTTCGATATTCTCCTCGATCGCTTCTTCAATAGCCTCATCTTCACGAAGCACCTTGGTTACAGCAGCAATAGAGTCGTTGCCCTTGATGTTGATAAGGCGTACACCCTGCGTAGCACGGCCCATCACCCTAAGGTCAGATACCATCATGCGTATGGTAAGCCCCGACTTGTTGATGATCATCAGGTCATCGGCATCCGTTACGTTGTTTATCGATACAAGGCTTCCCGTTTTGTCGGTAATGTTCAGGGTCTTCACACCCTTACCACCACGGTTTGTTATCCTGTAATCTTCAAGGCTTGAACGCTTGCCGTATCCGTTTTCAGACACTACAAGGATCTCGCTGTTCATGTCGTTTACAGAAACCATGCCAATCACCTCATCCTTCTCATCAGCCAGCGTAATACCACGCACACCCGAAGCGCTACGGCCCATCGGCCTGGTCTTGCCTTCTTCAAAACGTACCAGCTTGCCCGATTTCACCGCGATTAGCACCTGGCTTTCGCCTGTGGTTAGTTTCGCTTCTAATAGTTCATCGTCCTCACGGATAGTAATCGCCGCGATACCATTAAGCCTCGGGCGTGAATATTGCTCCAGCAGTGTTTTCTTAACAATACCCTGCTTCGTTGCCATTATTACATAGTGGCTGTTGATATAGTCCTGGTTTTTAAGATCCTGCGTACAGATAAATGCCTTTACCTTATCATCGTTCTCAATATTGATAAGGTTCTGTATCGCGCGGCCTTTACTCGTCTTGCTGCCTTCCGGAATTTCGTATACACGCATCCAGAAACACTTGCCTTTCTGCGTAAAGAACAGCATGTACTGGTGGTTGGTCGCCACATACAGGTGCTCCAGGAAGTCCTGGTCGCGGGTGGCAACGCCTTTTTGGCCAACACCTCCCCTGTTCTGTGTCTTATATTCCGAAAGCGATGTACGTTTGATGTAGCCCGCGTGCGAAATGGTAACCACTACGCTCTCATCGGCAATAAGGTCTTCAATGCTTACATCCCCGCCCGCATATTCGATCTGTGAACGGCGCGCATCGCCATACTTATCCCTTATCTCGGTAAGCTCCTGCTTGATGAGTTCCATCCTCAGGTCTTTGCTCTCCAATAGCGCTTTCAATTCGGCAATCAGTTTCATGATATCCTCGTATTCTGCCCTTAGTTTATCCTGCTCCAGGCCGGTAAGCTGCCTTAAACGCATCTCTACGATGGCACGTGACTGGATCTCGCTGAGGTTGAAGCGCTCGATCAATCGCGAACGTGCCTCATCTCCGTCTTTTGAGCTACGGATGATCTGGATTACTTCGTCAATATTATCTGAAGCAATAATAAGCCCTTCCAAAATGTGTGCGCGCTCTTCGGCTTTACGAAGGTCGTATTTCGTCCTGCGCACCACCACATCATGCCTGTGTTCCACAAAGTAGTGGATAAGGTCTTTAAGGTTTAGCATCTGTGGCCTTCCGTTTACAAGCGCGATGTTGTTCACACTAAAGGAAGACTGCAGTTGTGTATACTTAAACAAGGTATTCAGCACCACATTCGGCACTGCTTCCCTTTTAAGGATATATACGATACGCATACCATTACGATCCGACTCGTCGCGGATGTTGGCAATGCCTTCAATTCTTTTTTCATTTACCATGTCGGCCGTCTTCTTGATCATGTCGGCCTTATTCACCTGGTATGGTATCTCTGTCACGATGATACACTCGCGTCCGTCAACTTCTTCAAAGCTGGTCTTAGCCCTCATTACAACGCGGCCACGGCCGGTCTTGAAAGCCTCGCGAACACCTTCGTAGCCGTAAATAATGCCTCCCGTTGGGAAATCCGGCGCTTTTACGTACGTCATCAGCTCATCGATCTCGATCTCTGTATTATCTATATAGGCAAGTGTACCATTTACTACCTCGGTAAGGTTGTGTGGCGCCATATTGGTTGCCATACCTACCGCGATACCCGAAGCACCGTTTATCAAAAGGTTCGGAACCTTGGTTGGCATTACGGTTGGTTCCTGAAGGGTGTCGTCGAAATTCAGCTGGAAATCTACCGTCTCCTTATCAAGGTCGGCCATGATCTCTTCGGATATCTTGCGCAGCCTTGCCTCGGTATAACGCATTGCAGCGGGGCTGTCGCCGTCTACCGAACCAAAGTTACCCTGCCCGTCCACCAAAAGGTAGCGAAGGCTCCATTCCTGGGCCATACGTACCATGGCGTCATATACTGACGAGTCACCATGCGGGTGATACTTACCTAAAACTTCTCCAACGATCCTTGCGGATTTTTTATGGGCCCTGTTGGAAAGGACACCCAGTTCGTACATACCGAAAAGTACCCTGCGGTGTACGGGCTTCAAGCCATCCCTAACATCGGGCAGCGCCCTCGACACGATTACCGACATTGAATAATCAATGTAGGCTGATTTCATTTCGTCCTCTATGTTAATAGGAATCAACTTTTCTCCTTCAGCCATAAGCAGTTATATTAAAGTATTTTTATTATATAAAACGTGCCAATATACGCAATTTTATCAGCATTAAAAGGGGTTGAAACTAATTTTTTTCGGGTTTTATTAACAAGAAGAATAGCCCGGATAGTTAATAAAGTAATCCTAAATCGTTTTTATTTTCGGCTTTTTTTTTGTCAATTAGCCTGACAGTACTTTCACACCATTTGTCAGTATCGGGGTTAGGTATGGTTTTTGCAAATTCCTGCTTAATTACTTAAATTTACATTACCAAAAATAACATTATGGATGATAATTTTTCACCAAGGGTCAAGGATGTAATCACCTACAGCAAAGAAGAAGCGCTGAGGCTGGGCCATGACTTTATTGGTACGGAACACTTAATGTTAGGAATTTTGAGAGACGGGAACGGAAAAGCTATTGCCATACTCAACAACATTTCCGTAGACCTTGATCATTTACGCAGAAAAGTAGAGATATTGAGTCCGGCCAACCCAAATGCCGACCGCAGCAATGAGAAGAAAAACCTTCACCTGACGCGGCAGGCGGAAAGGGCGCTTAGGACCACCTTTCTGGAGGCAAAGGTCTTCCAGAGCACATCGATAAGCACGGCACACCTGTTGCTCTGCATTTTACGTAATGAAAACGACCCTACCACAAAGTTGCTAAATAAGTTAAAGATCGATTACGAAACAGTTAAAGAACAATTTATCAGCATGACATCAAACGAAGAAGAATACATGGAAAACCTGCCGAAGAATGAGTCGTATAACGACGATGCCGGCCAGGACGAGAGCCTTCGCGAAAGCACCTTCAACAACCCTTCTTCGGGCGCCAAGGCCAACAAAAAATCAAAGACTCCTGTACTGGATAATTTTGGGCGCGACCTTACCGAACTTGCGGAAGAAGGCAAGCTCGACCCTGTTGTAGGGCGCGAAAAGGAAATAGAGCGCGTATCGCAGATACTAAGCCGCAGGAAAAAGAACAACCCGCTGCTAATCGGTGAGCCGGGCGTAGGTAAATCAGCCATTGCCGAAGGCCTTGCGCTACGCATCGTACAGAAAAAAGTATCGCGCATCCTGTTCAATAAACGCGTTGTAACGCTGGACCTTGCCAGTCTTGTTGCCGGCACCAAGTACCGCGGGCAATTTGAAGAGCGTATGAAGGCTGTAATGAACGAACTGGAGAAGAATGATGATATCATTCTTTTCATAGACGAAATACACACCATTGTAGGCGCAGGCGGCGCTACCGGCTCACTGGATGCCAGCAATATGTTCAAACCTGCTTTGGCAAGGGGCGAAATCCAATGTATCGGCGCTACTACGCTGGATGAGTACCGACAGTATATTGAGAAGGACGGCGCGCTGGAAAGGCGTTTCCAGAAGGTGATAGTAGAGCCTACATCTGTAGAGGAGACTATTACTATCCTGAATAACATTAAGAATAAATACGAAGACCACCACAATGTTATCTATACACAAGAGGCTATAGAGGCTTGTGTAAAGCTGACCAACCGCTACATGAGCGAGCGTTTCCTTCCGGACAAAGCTATTGATGCATTGGATGAAGCGGGTTCACGCGTACACATTACCAACATTGATGTGCCGAAGCAGATACTTGATCTTGAAAGACAACTGGAAGAAGTACGTGAACTAAAAAACAGTGTGGTTAAGAAGCAGAAATATGAAGAAGCTGCCAAGCTTCGCGATGACGAGAAACGCATTGAGAAAGACCTTGCCATTGCCCAGGAGCAGTGGGAAGAGGACTCCAAGAATAACCGCGTGACCGTTACCGAAGACAACGTAGCCGACGTAGTATCGATGATGACAGGCATACCGGTAAACCGTATTGCCCAGACCGAAAGCAACAAACTATCCAAATTGCCGGAACTTATCAAAGGCAAGGTAATTGGCCAGGATGAAGCAGTGGCAAAGATCGCCAAATCGATACAGCGTAACCGCGCCGGGCTTAAGGATCCGAACAAGCCTATTGGCTCATTCATCTTCCTTGGACAAACCGGTGTTGGTAAAACACAGTTGGCTAAAGTAATTGCGAAGGAGCTATTTGACAGTGAGGATGCGTTGGTACGCATCGACATGAGTGAGTATATGGAGAAATTTGCCATATCAAGGCTTGTGGGCGCGCCTCCGGGATATGTAGGTTATGAAGAAGGCGGACAGCTTACCGAAAAGGTGAGAAGAAAGCCGTACTGCGTGGTGCTTTTGGACGAAATTGAGAAAGCCCACCCGGATGTATTTAACATGCTGCTTCAGGTGCTGGATGACGGTTACCTAACGGACAGCCTTGGCCGTAAGATCGACTTCAGGAATACGATTATAATCATGACATCCAACGTTGGCGCACGCCAGCTGAAAGATTTCGGACAAGGTGTAGGATTCGGTACATCTGCTAAAAAGGCACAGGCTGACGAGCATACCAAAGGTGTGATCGAGGCTGCCCTGAAAAAGACTTTTGCTCCTGAGTTTATCAACAGGATCGATGATATCATTGTGTTCAACGCCCTTGAAAAAGAGCACATTGACCAAATCATTACCATAGAACTGGCAAGGCTTTACGCAAGGGTTAAAGACCTTGGCTACAACCTTGCACTGTCTGACAAAGCAAAAGACTTTATTGCCGAGAAAGGCTTTGACAAGCAGTATGGCGCAAGGCCACTGAACAGGGCAATACAAAAATATGTGGAAGATGCCCTGGCCGAGGAGATTATTACCTCAAAAATAGCCGGTGGCGACGAGATCTATATGGATCTTGATGAAAACGGAACCGAACTGGCCGTGACCATTAAAAAAGCCGAAAATCCGGCAAGCTAAGACCTTTTATTCGTTTTAATAGTGAAAGTCCCCGGAGGTGAAAATCTTCGGGGATTTTTTTACTCCCTTGAATCAAGATGCGACGGTTGTTTGTCGAATAATACAATTTGAAAATTTTCACTTCTTTGCATAAAAAAAGCCTCCCAATGGAAGGCTTTTACATAAATATTTTTTTAAAGACTGCTTTGTCATTCCTCCTTGAAAAGATAGGTATCGGACAGAAATTACTTACTTCATCGAAACTTCGGACTTCCGACTTTTGACGAACGCTACATATTCCTTCTATACTGCCCTCCTACCTCAAACAGAGCTGCTGTGATCTCGCCCAGTGAGCATACTTTGGCAGCATCCATCAGCAGTTCGAAGATGTTCTTGTTTTGTACCGCGGCATCCTGTACCAGGGCAAGCTGTTTCTTAACTTCTTCTGCATTGGCTTTGTGGAGGTTTTCAAGGGTTGCGATCTGGAATAGCTTCTCCTCCTCTGTTGCACGGATAACCTCAGCAGGCACAACTGTTGGCGACCCTTTAGAGCTCAGGAATGTATTCACCCCAATGATAGGGAATTCACCTGTATGTTTAAGTGTCTCATAGTAAAGACTTTCCTCTTGTATTTTGCTGCGTTGATACATGGTTTCCATCGCGCCCAACACACCTCCACGCTCTGTAATACGGTCAAATTCAGCCAATACGGCCTCCTCAACAAGGTCGGTAAGCTCCTCGATGATGAACGATCCCTGTATCGGGTTCTCGTTTTTCGCAAGGCCCAGTTCCTTATTGATAATCAGCTGTATCGCCATTGCACGGCGTACACTTTCCTCAGTAGGAGTTGTTATGGCTTCATCGTACGCATTGGTATGCAGCGAGTTACAGTTATCATATATAGCATATAATGCCTGTAGCGTAGTACGTATGTCGTTAAAGTCAATTTCCTGTGCGTGCAGCGAACGCCCCGATGTCTGAATGTGGTATTTCAGCATCTGCGCACGCTCGTTAGCACCATACTTGTTTTTAAGAGCCTTAGCCCATATCTTGCGCGCCACACGGCCAATAACCGCATACTCCGGGTCGATGCCATTACTAAAGAAGAATGACAGGTTCGGCCCAAAATCATTGATATTCATGCCACGGCTCAGGTAGTATTCCACATAAGTGAAGCCGTTCGAGAGCGTAAAGGCCAACTGTGTAATGGGGTTAGCGCCCGCTTCGGCAATATGGTAGCCGGATATGGATACAGAATAGAAGTTCCTTACATTTTTGGTAATGAAGTACTCCTGTACATCGCCCATAAGCCTCAATGCAAATTCTGTCGAGAAGATACAGGTATTCTGTGCCTGGTCTTCCTTAAGAATGTCGGCTTGTACTGTACCACGCACCTGTGTAAGGGTACGCACTTTAATTTCATTATATACATCCGCAGGCAGCACCTGATCGCCGGTAACACCAAGGAGCATCAGGCCAAGGCCGTCGTTCCCTTTCGGCAATTCGCCGTTGTAGCGCGGACGATCTACACCTTTCGCTTTGTATATCTCGTTTATTTTATTGTCAACCTCTTTATCAAGGCCATTTTGCTTAATGTAGATTTCACACTGCTGGTCGATGGCCGCATTCATAAAGAAGCCCAACAGCATTGGTGCCGGCCCATTGATGGTCATACTTACCGAGGTCATCGGGTGCGCAAGGTCAAAGCCCGAATATAGTTTTTTGGCATCGTCAAGACAGCAAATGGACACCCCGGCATTACCGATCTTTCCGTAGATGTCCGGACGGTGATCCGGGTCGTTACCGTAAAGCGTTACACTATCAAACGCTGTAGACAGTCGCTTCGCAGGCATACCAAGACTCACGTAATGGAAACGCCTGTTGGTACGCTCCGGACCGCCCTCTCCCGCAAACATACGGGTTGGGTCCTCCCCCTCACGCTTGAAAGGGTATAATCCTGATGTGAACGGGAATTCTCCAGGCACATTCTCATGAAGGCACCAGCGAAGGATATCCCCCCAAGCACTGTATTTCGGCAAGGCCACTTTAGGTATCTGCGAATGCGAAAGCGATTCGGTATGGGTCTGTATTTTTATTTCCTTATCCCTTACCATAAAGGTGTAGACAGGATTCTTGTACTTATTCACCTTTTCGTCCCACGTCAGGATGATTTCCCAGTTGTGCGGATCGAGGTCCATTTTAACACGGTCGAACTCCGCCACCAACAGCTTCACCAAATCTGCATTGGTACCCGACGCAGGAGTTACCGGCTCGATGCCAAACTTCGCCAGTTCCGGCTTTACACCACCAACGGTTTCTATCGTTTTATAAATGCCATACAGCCTTTGGGCAACTTCCTGCTGGCTGGCAGCAATTTCGTCATATTTACGGTTGTTCTCGGCAATTTCGCTCAGGTAACGGGTGCGGTGCGGCGGGATAACATAGATCTTCTCGCTCATCTCGCGGGTAATCTGGAAGGTAGAATTCAGTTCGGCACCTGTATGCTCTACGATCCTGTCCATTATCTTTTTGTACAGCGTATTCATGCCCGGGTCGTTGAACTGCGAAGCGATCGTACCAAAAACCGGCATATCGTCAGGATTCTTATCCCACAGGTTGTGGTTACGCTGGTATTGTTTCTTTACATCGCGTATGGCATCGAGTGCGCCGCGCTTGTCGAATTTATTCAGGGCTACCAGGTCGGCAAAATCGAGCATATCGATCTTTTCCAACTGTGTGGCAGCGCCAAATTCCGGGGTCATCACATATAGCGATACATCCGAATGGTCTAATATTTCTGTATCACTTTGTCCAATACCCGAAGTCTCAAGGATGATCAGGTCATATTTAGCAGCCTTAAGTACCTGTATGGCTTCGGCAACATATTTAGAAAGGGCAAGATTACTTTGCCTTGTAGCCAGGGAACGCATGTACACCCTCGGATTATTAATGGCGTTCATACGGATACGGTCACCCAGCAATGCACCTCCTGTTTTACGTTTGGAAGGGTCGACAGATATAAGGCCTATAGTTTTTTCAGGAAAATCGATCAGGAAGCGTCGTACAAGCTCATCTACGAGAGATGACTTACCCGCACCGCCAGTTCCCGTGATACCAAGCACAGGAGGCCCCCCAACCCCCGAAGGGGGAGTTTGCCGCCCCTCATGGAAAAGTTTGTTAAAATTCTCCGGGTTATTTTCCGCAAGGGTAATAAGCCTTGCCATTGTATTTACATTCCTGTCGTCGAGCCCTTTGGCAACTCCCCCTTCGGGGGCTGGGGGGCTGTAGTCGGAGCGCTGTACCAGGTCGTTGATCATACCCTGCAGGCCAAGCTCACGTCCATCGTCAGGCGAGTAGATACGTGTAATGCCGTACTCATGAAGTTCCCTTATTTCTTCAGGAAGAATAACGCCGCCGCCGCCGCCGAATATTTTAATATGGCCTGCGCCTTTTTCTTTCAGGAGGTCGTGCATGTATTTAAAGTACTCGTTGTGCCCGCCCTGGTAAGAGGTCATCGCAATAGCATTGGCATCTTCCTGAATGGCAGTGTTCACCACTTCTTCTACACTACGGTCATGCCCAAGGTGGATCACCTCTACGCCCGTGGCTTGTATGATGCGGCGCATGATATTGATGGCGGCATCGTGCCCGTCAAAAAGTGACGCGGCAGTAACGATCCTTACTTTATTCTTTGGAGTATAAGGGACAGATTGTTCCATTGTAAAATATTCAATTTTAAGGCCGCAATTTACGGATTTATTAAATTTTTACGGACAGGCAGGGCAGAAAATATTTATATTAGAAAACGTTTGCGCAATTTGTGCGTACCGCCTCCGCAGACTACGGCGTCGGGCTGTACGCTGTATCCCTCCGCTTCGCTACGGGGATGCCGCTTCCATCCCTCACGCAAAGCCTTACCGCCTGATCTCTCTCCAAAAGAAAAGGCAAGCCGGAACATGATCAGTCGCGTAAAGATTTATACCCAGGATATTTAAAGCCTGAAATAGGTATAGCTATCGTGGAAAAATGCATTGAAAAAAGTAAATTTCCCAAATGGAATTGTTTGGTAATTAATATCAGGAACTACTGTATCCAACAATTGTTCAGGAAATTCCTTTACATCAAAATATTTTTTACAAACGGCTATCATCTGGTCTGTAAGGGACTTGTAATATTGTTCCATCTCTTCATTTCTTACAGGTTGTTTGTACCCGGGCCGTAGAAAATTGACAGGTTCGACCAATACATGGCTAACATCAGTTTCCAACACATATAGGGTATAACAGGGAATAATTATACTTATATAAAGACAAATAGAATAGTGTTTCGTACCGATTAACTCACCAAACTGTAAATTGTGCGCACGGTCATTAAGATGAAACAAGCTAGAATCATAGAAGTTTTTAGAAGAATCCAATAATCTAATCTCATCATAAAATGATTTGAAATCCCCGTTTTCATAACTTATTTTTGCATCACTGCATTTATTAGATAAACTAATAAATTCTGGTGAAGTAATGTAGTCCTCTAAATGTGAAATTTCATTTACACCACGGGGAAAATATTGATAAGCAACTTCAGTTAAATATTCTTTATTCATACTCAAAATTTGAGCAATATAAGAAAAGTAGCATCATAACAACCTTCTCTAAAATATTATAATGGTTTGAAATAAAAAATCATCGCATTAGCTACCTTTGCTTCAAATTTTACAATCCATGCGGACCAAATACTACCTAGCAGCGGTAGCCTCCTTTTTAATTTGGGGATTTTTCAGCTTAGGGCTAAGGCCTATTAAGGACTACCCATCACTCGACATATTGTTTTACAGGCTTTTTTTCTGTGTACCTATTATGCTGGCTATAACGCTCCTTTTTCGCCGTAATACCATAAGGGAAACCCGAGAAATCATCCGTGATATGAAAGTTGCTGAAAGAAGAAGCCTTCTTCTGCTTACCGTAGGAAGTTCCTTGCTGCTTATTGCTAACTGGTTCCTTTTTATTTATGTGATGAACCATGTAAGTGTAACAGCCGCGTCATTCGCCTACCTTGTCTGCCCCATACTTACTACGGTTCTCGCTTTTTTCATCCTTCGTGAAAAACTTGCACCGGTGCAGTGGGGCGCTGTAGGGATCAGCGTTGTGGGATGTGTGTTGTTATCGTACAACAACTTCATGAATATCTTCTACAGCCTTATAGTAGCGGCTACTTATGCACTATACCTCATCGTACAGAAAAAAATTACAGGTATCGATAAATTCCTGTTGCTTAATGTACAGCTTATTATTATCGGCCTCATCCTGCTGCCTTTTTATCCAGGCTGGAGCGGACCCGTGCCACAACTATCATTTTTCGGCTATATTTCCATTATTGCGGTAGTGTTTACGATAATTCCTCTTTTCCTGAGTCTTTACGCGTTAAAAGGAATCAGTTCCTCTTCGGTTGGGATACTGATCTACATCAATCCCATTATTGGATTCCTGCTGTCTACTTTTTATTACCATGAGGAAATTACAATATTCCAGATTATGGCCTATTCACTTATCCTCTTATCTATAGTTGTATACAACAGCAGGAACTTTGTAAAAGCTAAAACTGTATAAAGCATAAAAAGAGGCTACTCATTATACCAGAGTAGCCCTTCTTTTAGCTGAACCATTCAGGCATCAATGCCCCTTCATCATATCAGGATCGATATTTACCTGCAATCCCTGTGCAATTGCCATTCCTAAAGAAATATCGGCACGGAACCAATGGCAAAGCTGGCGATTGATGATCTGGTCGCGTTTCGGGCCGGTAATACCGCTCATAGCGCCAACAATATTGTTTATAGTATTCTTTTTGGCTTCGCTATCCATAAGCCTGAAGAGATTGCCCGGCTGCGAATAATGGTCATCTTCTCCCGGTGCATTGCGATCATACCAGTCCGCAACGGAGTTTTCCAGTTCCCAGGCCGGTTCCTTATAACTCTGGTCTGCTTTGATACTATCAAAGCTGTTTGGGAAATAATTAGGTTTGTTGCCACCATTGCCATCCACACGCATAAAACCATCACGCTGGTAATTGTTCACCGCATAGGGGCAGGTATTAACAGGTATCTGCTCGTAGTTTACCCCCAGCCTGTAGCGATGCGCGTCAGGATAGCTCAGCAACCTTCCCTGCAGCATTTTGTCGGGACTATATCCGATACCATCTACCACATGCGACGGCGCAAACGCGGCCTGCTCGACCTCTGCAAAATAATTGTCGGGGTTTCTGTCGAGTTCTATCTCACCCACATCAATTAGCGGATAATCGCCATGCGGCCATACCTTGGTAAGATCGAATGGATTAATATGGTACGATTTAGACTCCTCTTCGGTCATAACCTGTATTTTCATCGACCATTTCGGAAAATTCCCGGCTTCTATATTCTCAAACAGGTCACGCTGGGCAAAATCAAGGTCACGGCTTTTCATATCGGCCGCTTCCGCGTCTGTAAAGTTTTTAATGCCCTGCTGTGTAATCATGTGGAACTTGACGTAAAACCGTTCATTTTGGGCATTTATAAAGCTGAAGGTATGGCTCCCGAAACCATGCATATGCCTGTAGCCATAAGGCGTACCACGGTCACTCATCAGTATCATAACCTGATGAAGGCTTTCCGGATTAAGCGACCAGAAATCCCACATCATTGTTGGTGACTTCAGATTGGTCTGGGGATCGCGCTTTTGCGTATGTATAAAATCAGAGAATTTCTTTGGATCCTTTACAAAAAACACTGGTGTATTATTCCCTACAAGATCCCAGTTGCCGTCTTCCGTATAAAATTTAAGGGCAAATCCCCTCGGATCGCGTTCCGTATCTGCAGAACCTTTTTCCCCTCCAACAGTACTAAAGCGAAGGAGCAGGCCTGTCTTTTTTCCGATTTCAGAGAATATTTTGGCCTTCGTATATTTTGTAATATCATGGGTAACGGTAAAAACGCCAAAAGCAGCAGAACCCTTTGCATGCACAACCCTTTCCGGTATACGTTCACGGTTAAAATGAGCCATTTTCTCGTGAAGGATAATATCCTGTAACAATACGGGGCCTCGCGGACCTGCAGTCTGGCTGTTTTCGTGTTCTGAATAAGGGCGTCCCGAAGCGGTAGTGAGTTTATTTTCCATATGTTTTGTGTTTAATATCAGATATTTACAAATTTACCTATATAATTGTTATGCGATGGCTCAATACAATTGTTTTTATCTATCGTAAAATTAATTTATCATATAATTCGTACATGGGATTATAGGTACAGTTTTTGTATATTTCAAAAAAACATTAACCAAGATGAAAAAAATACTGTTTTCCGTTTTTATTGTTACTGCCCTTTCCGCTGGAGCCAATGCCCAGATCAAAGATCTTTTAGGTAAGGGAAAAGAAATCGTTTCGGGTAAATCTTCCCTTAGTAATGCTGATATTGGCAGGGCACTGAAAGAAGCCCTCAACAACGGCGTGACCAAACAGGTGACCAAACTTACCGCGACCGATGGTTTCTATAAAAATGAGGCTGTAAAAATCCTCCTCCCCGAAGAACTTCAGAAAGTGGATAAAAAACTTCGACAGGTCGGGATGGGCGACTTAGCCGATGAAGGCATTAAAGTACTTAACCGTGCCGCAGAAGACGCCGTTAAAGAAGCCACACCTATCTTCGTGGATGCCATTACCAAAATGACCTTTACCGACGCGAAAAACATCCTGATGGGCAATGATAATTCCGCCACCGTTTATCTTGAGAAAACTACAACCAAACCTCTTTACGGGAAATTCAGCCCGGTTGTGAAAACCTCGCTTGATAAGGTGGGTGCCGATGAAGTCTGGGCAAAAATCATTGCCAAATATAACAGCCTGCCCCTGGTTAGCAAAGTAAATCCCGACCTGACCGATTATGTAACGGATAAAGCACTGGAAGGCGTATTCAAAATGATCACTGTAGAAGAGAAAAATATTAGGACAAATTTATCATCGCGCTCTTCCGATTTACTGAAAAAAGTGTTTGCTTTACAGGACAAAAAGTAAAACACACCGATTATGAAAAAGCTTATCATTCCAATTTTTGCTTTGTGCCTTACACTTTCGGGCTGTGCCGAATTGCAGCAGGCAGCCTCACAGTTCCCGCAGCTGGGAGCGCTTAATAATGCCGATATTGCCATGGGCCTTCGGGAAGCGCTGGATAAAGGTATTGACACCCAGGTAAGCAAACTCACCCAGACCGATGGCTTTTACAAAAACCAATTGGTTAAGATACTCCTCCCACAGGAATTACAGAAGGTAGACAAAACCCTGCGTGATATTGGTCTTTCCAGCCTTGCCGATGAGGGCCTGAAAATGATGAATCGCGCCGCCGAAGATGCGGTTAAGGAAGCCACGCCAATATTCGTATCGGCTGTAAAGAATATTACCTTTACGGATGCCAAAAATATCCTTCTTGGAAATGATGAAGCCGCAACCTCTTACCTGAAAGGTCAGACCAATTCCCAGCTGTATTCCAAATTCAATCCGGTGATAAAATCGTCTTTTAGTAAAGTGGGCGCAGACAAGGTTTGGAGCAATATTATTACCCAGTACAATAAGGTTCCGCTAGTTACGAAGGTTAATCCCGACCTGACGGATTATGTAACCAACAAGGCACTGGAAGGCGTTTTTAAAATGATAGCAGTTGAAGAAAAAGAGATTCGAAACAACGTAAACGCAAGGACTTCCGATTTATTGAGAAGGGTGTTTGCGCAACAGGACAACAAGGGCTAATTTTTTAATTATCAATACTATATAAATAACATAGCCTTAACATTCGTGAAAATCATTTTTCAGTAATTTGCAGTATAAATGGTTTTCTCACATTTGGTTAGGGTTAGTTAGAAGAATGCCGGTATTCATCATACCGGCATTTTTATTTATACTAAACTATCTGAAAAGAAATGCAATTAAAACACCCAGTGGGTAATCAAAGTGAATTGAGAAAAGCCAGTAAAGCTTCCCTGTCTTTCCGGGACAGGTTTTTGAACTTGTCCTTTGCTGCCTGCCCTTCTCCCCCATGCCATAAGATTGCCTCGGTAAGATTTCGTGCCCGTCCGTCATGAAGAAAATCGGTGTGGCCGTTTACCAGCTGCGTAAGCCCGATGCCCCATAGCGGGCGTGTTTTCCATTCGCTGCCATCGGCTAAGAAATCAGGGCGGATGTCTGCAAGGCCTTCGCCCATGTCGTGAAGTAGCATATCAGTATAGGGATAAAATGTCTGGTTGCTTATGGCAGCAATCTGGCTGAATCCCGACTGTTGCTTTGGCGTATGGCACATAGCACAGCCGATACGCTCAAAAACAGCGGCACCCTCTTTTACTTCTTTCCTGTTAATGCCCCTTGGTGCGGGAACGGCAAGTGTACGGCAGTATAATACTACCTGGTCCAGAATGGCAGCGGAAAGTTCGGGGTCGTCCGGAAAGCCGTCATGTCCATTAGACTGCCCCAGGCCTGTCTCGTTATCAAATACCATATTGGTAATCCCCATATCCTCTACATACGCCGCCGCACATTGCGTACGGATAGTACCCGTGTTGGCTTTCCATCCAAAGCGCCCTATTATCGTTTGTTGTAAAACAGGATCCCATACGTAATTGGCTTTGCCCGAGATACCGTCGGCATTGCTGTCACTTATATCCTGAAGTGCAAGGATGTTTGCTTCGGGAATAGCTTCCAGTAGCCCGAGCCCGAAAACCGGAGGGCCAATGCGCGGTGAAGTCATCATCCCACCCGGCAAAGGAATATAGCTGTCTGTAAGTGATATATTGGGTTTACGCAGCGTTACAACCGTACCGTCAGCCAGTATTTCTGTAGTTTCGGTAAACAATACGCTGTAGCGTGCTTCCGGCATATAGCCGAAAATGGCCTGGTTCTGAACCTGAAGTCCAAATCCCGGTGCCGCCAAAGGCCCGCCATGTTCATCCTGCCCGAAAATGCTCGCACGAACCAACAACCCGCTTCTTGCGGCGATATCCGCCGGAAAACCTGCGCGTCCGTCGCGCGGGTGGCACGATATGCACGAAGAATTATTGAAAATTGGCCCCAAACCCTGATTGATGGTAGAGGGTGCCGTAACAAATACCGATTCAAAATCCACATCCCCTAAAAGGTGCATAGCCAGGTCCTGCCCTGAAAGGTTGGGCGCGGGTGTACGATAGGCATTACTGGTAACGGTAAAGAGCGTAGTCTCCCCTCCGGCATAGAGCCTTTCCTGCAGGTCTATTGGTGTATAGTTATCCGAATCGTCTGTCTGACAGGAAACGAACGGCAGCAATGCAGCAAAAAACAAAATCCTCTTAAACATGAGTTTCTATAATGGCGACAGAAGAGCATCCGGGGATACTCTTCTGTTGTTGGTTGGTTGATTGGTTATCTTAGAGACTGTTTACATAAGGTTTTACAGTACTTACCAAAAGCAAATGGAGTTCTGCAACTTTTGCCTGTGCATTTACTACAGCAGGCCTGTTGTTAACTATCGCATCGCTGAATGTATTCGGGATCGCCTCGATCGCGCTGATAGCGGCTGAAATCTTAGATTTTACCTGTGCATCAAGCTGAGCATTGTTAGGCCCGATGATATTAGTAATGCCGGATTTGTCCGATCCGTTAAAATCACCCATATAAATATTCTGGATACTGCGCATATTGTTGGCAAAATCCAGTTTGGAATTGTTGCTGAAGCGTGACTCTTCAAGCTGGGCGTTTGGTGTACCGCCTTCCGAGTTTAACGGATCTTCTATCTTACCGTTACCTACTTCATCAGCAATTACAATAAGGCCTTCAATAATTTCTTCAAGGGCAGCTTTGTGTGAAGGGTAAAGATTGCTTCCTGAACCTGCATTAATAAAGTTGGCACTATAGTTACCTCCTGAGGGTTTCCAGCCATCATATAATATTTGGGTATTGTTTTGAAGATCGACAGCAGCTGCCTGAAGGTATTGCAATTGCCTTTCCGTAAGCTGGTCTGCCGTTTTGTTACCATTCTCACCCCAAACAAGAAACTCAATAAGGTGAAAGCCCCTCGCCTCATTATTGGCAGCGATAAGCGAAGCCGTTATTTGTTGACCGCTGTTCAGGATGGCGTTCATGGCGCTAACGTCTACGGGCCAGGTATCCATAGCAGGATCTATACCGCCTGTATCTACAGGGCCGTAAAGAAACCCTTCCGACTGCTCCCACGGTGCCCTTGTAGCGCTCCATGCTGTTTTTACAGCCTGCAGGTTTACCTCGTTTGGTGTAGTGGCAAGTGTATTGATCGCTGTTTTCAGCGCTATAGCTTTCTCGTTAAGGTCGTTATATGTAGCCGTGATCACATTGCCGGTCAGGTCGGTAAGCACTCCTGTATATAACCCTTCATTAGGATCGTTATCGGCAGAATCATCATTACTGCTGCAGCTTATGAAAGCTGCTGCCGTCATAGCCAGAAGGCTCAGGCTGAATACTCTTTTTTTCATAGTGTTAATTATTATTAGTGTAAAGTTGTTTAAAAAGAAAATCCAATTCCCGCAGAGAATGTATTCTCCTGCTGCCTGCGCCCCGTATTAAGCGATGTAACCGGATCATACTGGTCCGAACCCAGCATACGGTTCTGGTAATGCGCCTTCAATACGATCTGTGGGTGCGGGAACCAGTTAAATCCTCCCATTATGGCACTGCGTTCCCAACGTGGCTTACGAATTACGTTACCTTCCACCTGGTGCATGGTATCATAATAATCGTAGCGTACAAAAGGATATACTTTCTGTTTTGTGTTGTCCTTAAAGAAATGCAGTACTTCATAACCGCCTTCGAAAGAGAAGCCCAGCATGTTCTTGCCTACCGGTGTACGCTTCACTCCCAGGTTGTTGGAAAGCGTAGCATTTTTCCGTGAAACGATATTAGAATTTTCAAGGTTACCCCACATTACAACGGAGTTAAATCGCAGGTAATCTTCATCATACGTTATGTGCCCCTCGAATATCGTTACGTAGGCGGTATCTTCCATATCGTCTTTTGGGCGGTTGGCCGCAGCATCATTGATATAGGCCGAGACACCGGCATACGTATATTTGTTCTTTCCGAATTTGTAGTCCAGCCTTCCAGAAAGGGCTATCGAATTACCGTTTGACATTTCGAAACGTGTCTGGTAACCATCCTTGATCCAGCCACGGGAGCTAAAACCTGAAGCATCGAGGCCATTGGTAATAGAAAACTCATACTTCAGCCTTTTCAGGAAGGTGCCGTGAAACTGTACGCCATTCTCATACCAGCCCAGCGGAATGATCTCATTCTCCATCTCCTGCCTGTGGGAAGTAAAGTAGTTTATCGGCCTGTCGAGGTCCTGGGCAAGGCCAAAGTGAATCTTCATCCTTCCGGCACGTATGTTCAGGTAGGGTTTTATGGCAAAATTGATGTGGATCTGCTCGATTTTCACTTCTCCCCCCGCTTCAATTTCCTGTTCGTATTCGCCAAATTCTTCCTGGGTATCGAGTTCTATAGTAGACCCTGTACCTCCATGCTCAAATTCGATTTCCGATTTAAAGGTTATCCAGTCATTGAAAATATAACCTAAGTACATATTGAGTCTTTCCGCGTCAAACTTATCTCGTATGTTGGGGTCGGTATCGTATTTCGTGTAGTTATAATAATTTACCACACCATAGCCACTTAGGGTAATTTTGCTCCAGTCGAACAGCGTTTTATTCTCTTTGGCAAGCTCGGCTTTTACCTCAGCCTTCATTTCTTCTTTAAGTTCCTTCTTTATTTCATCTTTTAGCTGCTTTACCAAAAGAGAGTCGGTTTGCGCGAAAGCAGAGTAGCCAGTAAGTAGAAGTGCTATAAAGGCTAATCGAATTTTAGGTGTCATCTGGTTTATTCGTTTTGGCAAATTTATAAATGTTTTTATTTTTAACAAGTCTAAATAAGTTTTATTTTTAACATGTTATTAACTACATTTGTTGCTTCAACAAAAATCAAATTATATAATCATGAAGTCTATAGGATCAATTATTATTACGTTGCTGAGCGCGGCGCTTGGAGCATTTTTTATTTATAAGGGAATAGACAAACATTTTCTTTCCGAATGCAAAGTCTACGGCCCCGACAGCACACTGCCACAGGATTACATGAATCTTATGACAGCACTTTGCGGCTCAGGCTTCACAAAAGTTGTAGGCTTTCTGGAAATACTATCGGGCTTGTTACTGATTTTTCCACGTACCCGGTTATTAGGCTCTATTATCTTTATGCCGGTTATAATTACAATTTTTCTGTTCCATCTGTTTATTGATAACAGGCCGCATGAGTTGGTGGAAACAGGTATACCACTAGCCATAAACGTTCTGGTTTTTGCATACCATTATAACGACTGGAAGTGCCTGCTTTTTAAGAAGTGATACGTATACATCAATTATTTGCCGTGAATAATTACAACCATTCACGGTTAAAAGCTTCGTTAGATAAAGGACCGGGAGGATATTCCCGGTTTTTTTATTAAAAAAAATCATAACATGCGTTATTTCAACAATACGGTTTTCTATTTTTGCCGAAAAAAGGAAACCGTGAAAAAGAGCCTGCTTTTATTGTGCTTACTGATATATGCCGTTGGATCTGCGCAGGAATGGAATACCGACCTGGAAACTGCCAAACGAAAGGCTTCCGCTTACGGAAAGAATATACTGCTGGTGTTCTCCGGATCCGACTGGTGCATCCCATGCATGGAACTGGAAAAAAAAGTTTGGCAAGCGCCGGAGTTTAAAGAAGCTACCGAGAAATATTGGGTCCTCCTCAGGGCCGATTTCCTGCAAAAGAAAGGCGATCCGGAACCGGTAGATGTAAACGACCCGAAAATGATCCTTACGGAAAAATACAACCGTGACGGTTTTTTCCCGTTTATCGTGGTACTTGATAAATACGGGAAAGTTATTGGCAGGACGGGTTATGAAGAATTTGATACTGCCGAAGAGTATATTTTCCTTTTCAGGAAGATGGGAAAATAGGCTCCTCCAGCCTTTCCTGTACCTGCTTAAAATAGTCGAATGCCCTTACCATCCTGCTCCCATACCAGGAGAACATTTCCCCATCTACAAAAACGGTTTTGGCATGATGGGTGTGGCGCCCAAGTTCAAACGCATCTTCATCTTTAAAAGGATAAGGCTCAGAAGAAAGTAACAGCACCTCAGGGTCGCCCTGTATCCTCATTTTCTGAACAATAATTTCCGGGTAGCGGCCTTCCCGTTCCCCATAAATATTGGAGAAGTGATTGAGTTTCATCATTTCATTAATAAAAGTCTCTTTGCCTGCTACCATATACGGCTCTTTCCATATAAAATATGCTGCCTTATGCCATGGCCTGTCTGCCATATACGCATTGAAACCATTTAACGCATGCGTAATCTTATCTACCCATTGTGAGGCTGTAGTGCGTACAGAAAATATCTTACCGAACTCCGTTATCATATCCAGGTTGTGCTGTAAGGTTATGATATCGCTGGTCCATACCGGCGCAATTTGCCGGAGCGATTCCACAATCTCTTCCGTATTTTCTTCTTTGTTGGCAATGATAATATCCGGCTGCAACAGACGTATTTTTTCTATATGGACTTTCTTGGTCCCACCGATGATCTTTTTGGTAGACCGGAAATGATAAGGGTGCACACAGAATTTGGTTATTCCCACAATGCGGTCTTCCAGTCCGAGGTCAAAAAGCAGTTCGGTTTGTGAAGGTACAAGAGATATAATCCGCTGTGGCGGCGCGGCAAGCGTAATAGTTGTTCCGGTCTGGTCGGTATAGCTTTTCAATTTATATAATATTGAGGGCTTTAGACAGTTGCGTATCCAACAGTATGGTACTCATTTCCGATTGCATCTTCAGGGCTTCTTCCCTCGCTTTGTCGGCAAAATCTTCACCGTTGGAAGCATAGATAATACCACGCGAAGAATTAATAAGCAACCCTACTTTATCGTTCATGCCGTAGCGGCATACTTCTTTCAGGTCTCCTCCCTGCGCGCCTACTCCCGGTACCAGCAGAAAACTGTCCGGCACAATTTTTCGCACTTCAGTAAAATATTCTGCCTTGGTAGCACCCACTACATACATGAGGTTTTCGCTATTCTGCCAGGTTTTGGATGTTTCAAGTACTGTTTTATAGAGTTCTTTACTACCGGCCTGTTTTGTCTGAAAATCGAAAGCCCCTTCATTGGATGTCAGTGCCAGTAGTATCGTAAACTTATCTTTTACCGCCAGAAAAGGCTCCACACTGTCTTTGCCCATATAAGGCGCTACAGTAACCGAGTCAAATCCTAAGTCCTGTAAAAATGCTTTGGCATACATGGCTGAGGTATTCCCGATATCTCCCCTTTTCGCATCGGCGATGGTAAAGATTTCCGGATGTTTATTGTTCAGGTATTTGATAGTGTTTTCCAGCGAATGCCAGCCTTTGAGTCCGTATGCTTCATAAAAAGCCGTATTGGGTTTGTAGGCTACAGCCAGGTCGTGCGTGGCATCAATTATAGCCTTATTGAACTCGAATATAGGATCTTCCGTTTGCAGCAGATGTTGCGGTATCTTATCAAGGTCCACATCAAGCCCGATGCAAAGGAATGATTGCTTGCTTCTTATTTCGTTGTGAAGTTGTTCTGTAGTCATACGTCGGGTTTAATATTCAAAAGTTCCGTATTCGCTTACGATGGTAAGCTTTTTCGAATCTGAAGCCTCTACCCTGCCTACGATTTGGGCATCGACACCAAAAGATTCTGAAATAGCGATAATATCCCTCGCGATAGTTTCAGGAACATACAGCTCCATCCTGTGGCCGCAATTGAATACCTGGTACATCTCTTTCCAGTCGGTACCCGACTGCTCCTGTATCAGCCTGAAAAGTGGCGGTACCGGGAACAGGTTGTCTTTTATCACATGAACAGTATCTACAAAGTGCAGTACTTTGGTCTGGGCACCGCCACTGCAATGTACCATTCCGTGTATGTCTTCAGGTGTATATTTTTCCAGTATCTTCTTGATAATTGGCGCATAGGTACGTGTTGGCGAGAGCACAAGCCTTCCGGCATCTACAGGGCTGCCTTCTACAGCATCTGTCAGCTTCACATTTCCCGAATAGACCAACTCAGAAGGTACGGCTGCATCATAGCTTTCCGGATATTTTTGCGCGAGGTAGTTGTGGAACACATCATGGCGTGCAGATGTAAGCCCGTTGCTCCCCATACCCCCGTTATATTCTTTTTCGTAGGATGCCTGCCCGAAAGAAGCAAGCCCTACAATAACATCGCCGGACTGTATATTAGCGTTATCAATCACATCGCCGCGCTTCATACGCGCTGTAACAGTTGAATCTACAATTATCGTGCGCACCAGATCGCCTACATCGGCTGTTTCGCCCCCTGTTGAATGGATTGTAACACCAAAGCCTTTCAGCTCATCTATAAGTTCTTCTGTACCATTGATGATAGCAGAGATAACTTCGCCCGGTATAAGGTTCTTATTTCTTCCGATAGTTGATGACAGCATGATGTTATCTACGGCACCTACACAAAGCAGGTCGTCAATATTCATGATGAGGGCATCCTGCGCTATGCCTTTCCAAACCGATATATCGCCGGTTTCCTTCCAGTACATATAAGCGAGGGAAGATTTTGTACCCGCGCCATCAGCGTGCATAATCAGGCAATAGTCCTCACTACCGGTAAGGTGGTCGGGCACGATCTTGCAAAAAGCTTTTGGAAAAAGGCCTTTATCGATATTCTTTATTGCGTTGTGAACGTCTTCCTTGGAAGCCGAAACACCCCGTTGGCTGTAGCGTTTGCTGGTATCAGAGCTCATGTAGTTGTGTATGTGTTGTTGTTGCACAAAGATAAAGGAAATATTAATTTTTAAACTGTGTATTAAATAGGAATATAACCGTGCGGAAATAATTGGAAGAAAATTTGTAAAACCAAAAAGAAAAGTATAATTTTATATCGTAGAATATAAATTTTATACTGTGTCGAAAAATAAAGCCTATAGCACCCCCGACGAAACACCAAAAACGGTTCAGGAACCTGCAGCTGCGGCAATAGCGCCACCGCACGGCAATCTTTTTATTGCCGGCAAGGAAAAGCCTGTTTACCAGATGACGCCGCTCGAAAAAATGGAAAAGCTCCGTACCGGCCTCAATAAAAAAGACCTGGAAAAACTAAAGTCGCGCACAGCCCTTGATTACGATAAGCTCTCCAAAGCACTTTCCGTTACCAGGGCTACACTTATCAATAAAAAGGGCACCGAAAAGTTCAGCCCTGCGCTTACCGAGAGAATGATAAGCCTGGCAGATATCTACTCTTACGGCTATGAGGTTTTTGAAGACGAATCCCGTTTCAACAGCTGGATGTTTCGCCCCAATAATGCACTCGGCGGCAAAATGCCCTATGATGTTATCGACAACCAGTTTGGCCGTGAAGAAGTAAAAAACATTATTGGCCGTATCGACTACGGCGTATATTCATAATGCTGGTTTACAGAATCGGAAAAACAAGGCATAGCCGCGACCTCTCCGGAGAAGGGGCACGACTTCACGGCGGACGATGGAACCACATACTGGTACCCTGTGTGTATACCTCATCAAGCAGGGCGCTGGCAGTGCTTGAATTTACCGTAAACGTAAATATCGATGATATTCCGCGCGCACTGAGTATTACAACCATAGAGATTCCCGACAGTATTACCGAACTGAAACTCTCCGAGATTCCCGGAGACTGGAACCGGTGCCCTTCTCCAACCTCAACAAAAGACATGGGAAGCAAGCTACTGAAGGATGCAGCTACGCCAATCCTGAAACTCCCATCAGTAATAATCCCATCAGAATTCAACTACCTGCTCAACCCGGCACACCCGGACAGTGCAAAGTTCAAAATAATTGCTGTTGAAGATTTTGTTTATGATATAAGGATAAAGTCGAAATAACAATATACAGATTTGAATTTGCGTTATTCAGAGATGAAAAAAATCTTTACACTTTTTGCTATTCTCATTACTTTAATTGCTTCGGCACAGCCACAGAAAAACAGCCTGACAGGGTCGTGGAAAGTAGTTTCCGTAGAAACGGATGGAATTTTTATTAAAAAAGAAAATGATTCTGTAGTGGTATCGGAGCGCGTAAAAAGCCTTTATAAAACCAGTGTTGGGCTTCAGGACGCCATAGCCCATGTGCGTTCGCAATACACACACAACCGTTTTGTATTCGGCAAAAGCAATACCTACGACTTTTACCTTACCGAAAATCCAGGTTCACTTATCTTTCATGGAAACTATACCGCTGACACCAATAAAAAACTGATCACTGCCGAAGTCACCAATCGTGCCGGAACAAGCCTTAAAAAAAAATGTGGTATGAATTTAAAAGTACCCGCCTTAAACTGGCTCTTGAAAACGGCAACGGCGTAAGAGATACTTTTTATATACTCGAAAGAGAGGATCTGAAATAAAAAAACGGAGCCTGACGACCCCGTTTATGTTTATTTTTTAATCTTTACAATTCCAGCTGGCGCAGTGCCGCTATTTTTGCGGCCCTTTGCTTCCTCCTGAAATATACATTGTTAGGATTCCCAAAGTATTTTGTTATCGTAAGCCTTGCCATAAGGTAGCTCACTGTACTTTCGGCACCCTGGTTTAAGTTTACATTGTGTTCTTCGAGCCCGTCGAAACACCCACCGGTGCAAGGGTTGTATACCACTTGCTTTAAATGGTTGTTGCCAAGGAACCAGTTGAATGCGATCTCCATCTTGTTAAGATAGTTCTCATCCTTAAAGATATCATGGAATTTGCGGAGCGCCAATATGGTATACGCAACATCTATAGGCTGCTCGCCATAGCGTTCTTTTTTTCCACCCCTCATCATCCAGCTACGGTTGGATATTACTGTAATGGAGTTTTCGTCGAAGGTATTTTCCAAAAGGAAGTCGAACGACTCTTTTGCAATATCCCTGTAGGTTTCATCACCGGTCATGGCGAAGCAAAGCAACAGGGCTTCCGGCAGTACACTGTTGGCATAAGTAAGATACCCCTCAAACCATTTCCATTCTCCATCCGATTCATGACGGTACATCTGCACCAGCCTGTCTGCAAAAAGCTTGATATAGATAAGCGCGTCAGCATCTTTCGCCTGACGGTTGTAGTAATATAATCCTTTGATGGTAAATGCCATTGCCCTTGTAGAATACACATTCCTTGTAAGCGGCAGTGACCTCAGGAACATTGCTTCAGCCTTTTTACCCATACCTTCGGGAAGGATAGATGAAAGCGATATAAGATAACCCAATGCCCACATAGCGCGGCCGGAACTGTCTTCCAGGTTTTCATTCGTATTTTGGGCAGTGAAATTTGTATTGTAATCTACATAGTTGAGGAATCTTCCGTCGCTATTCTGGCAATAGTCAATAAAGTTCAGGTAGGTATCAATATATTTCAAAACTGAATTATCCCTGTAGCACTTATAATGCTGGCACATAGCAATCATTGCACGTGCGTTATCATCCAGTGTATATCCGGATTCAATATCCGGCCTGTTAAGCTTACTGAATTGCAGCATTCCGAAATCAGTTGTCATATTTTTGATATGGCTAAGATTGATCTCCGGATTGCGGTATTGTAATTTCAGGCTTCCACCGGCGGTCCTTTCCAATAATTTGGCATGCTCCACCGCTGAGTTTTCCCATGCAGTGTGAATAATCTTATGAAGGCCGTTCAGCACCATAGTGTTACGCAATTGTACGTTAAACAATAAGGTATTGATAGCTTCTGCAAGCTGTGCGGAATTACCGAAATCAAATGTCATACCTGTTTCGCCAGCCAAAACTTCCTTAGCATGCGGTATCGGTGTAGAGATTATCGGGCATCCACAGCTTAGCGCATAGGCGAAAGTTCCGCTTACGGCCTGGTTTGGATCTTTGGAAGAAAACACATAGATATCGGTTAGCTGCAGGTATTCGAGCAATTCCGGAAGGTCTACATATTTGTTGATAAACTTCACATTATCCTCAATACCCAGTTCCTGTATTTTCTGTATCAGCGATTCACGATACACTTCCCCTTCATTCAGGGCTACGGTAGGGTGCGTTTTACCTATTATAAGGAATAATGTTTCAGGAGCCTTATTTACAACATCAGGCAAGGCATCCAATGTAGTTTCTATACTTTTACCCGAACTAAGCAAGCCAAAGGTAGAAAGCACTTTCCTGCCTTCAAATCCGTATTTGCGCTTCAGTTCATTTTTATCGGTGTGTGCCACTAAGTGGGTACCATGAGGAATTACCGCAATCTTCTCACGGTCTATTATATAGTCGCGTACCAGTATATCGGCAGCGTTGTTTGTCATAACAATAAGGGAATCTACCCTGTTCAGTATATGCTGCACATTCGCCTTGAATTCTTCATTAGGATTTGGCAATACTGTATGGAATACTACGGTAAGAGGTTTTTGCACCTCATCTATAAAATTATTGAAATCTTTCACCGTCTCATGGAACAATCCAAATTCGTGCTGCACCAAAACGATTTTTATATTCTCGTCTTCATTGATGGCTTTTGCTAATGCCACATAAGAATCCGGTTGAGAAGTATTCAATATGCATTTAACAGCAGGGTCATTATAGGAATGCTGCTCCTTATCTGTTTCGAGAGCGCAGATCCTGATAGAAAATGAATCTACATAATGATCATTAAGTGCCTTAATAAGGTCTTGGGAATATGTTGCAATACCGCACTGCCTTGGAGGAAAAGTGGTCAGAACTAAGATTTCCGGCAGTACATCATTTGTTTCTGTGATAGCCTGCGAAGAGAGCTGCTCTATCAGGCCGTTGTAAGGCTGGAATTTTTTTCCGGCAGATTTTCTGGTTTTCATTGCTTTTTTGTGTGGTTTAGTAATTCGTCATTATATCATTCTCATTAAAAAAACCGGTTACAAATAGTTTATAACCGGTTTTCTTTATACCCGTTCCTGTTACTGCGGGTCATCATCAGGGGATTCGAGCCCCTGTTAGGCGTTGGCTTTATTTACCCACTCGTTAGCCCTGTCTTTTGCAGAGTTCACAACATCGGCAACATCCGAAGCCGCATTTTTATATTCCTTATGCGCTTTGCGCTGCAGCTGGCTCAGCTTACCTTTGAAGTTTTCGCGCGCTTCATCAACTTGCGCTTCATATCTTTTCTTTGATCTTTTGCGTGCAATCAGCACCGCTGCACCTGCAAGGACTGCTGCTCCCAGAGCAATTCCTACTATTGTTTTCTTGTTTCTCATAATACTAAGGTTATCGGTTTTACACTTCCGCTAAATTATGCAATCATCAGCCATAACTGTTTTCGCTTAATAAATATTTAACTCAATTAACAAAGCATTGGGAATTTTAAAACATTCTTAACGATTGTAGGAATTTTATTGAATAATGTTCAAAACAAAAAAATAAAATCACGATAATTTAAAAAAAACACCAGACATCACAACGACTAATGCAAACGGGGGTGTTTTGCGTAATTATTAATTTTAAATCAATTTCACCCCCTAAAAAAACAGGGGTATTCAAAATTAAAACATTTTTTTTGTACATTTGTGCAGAATTTAATCGATCATTAACATTAAAAATCAAGTTTCATGTCAACAATTCGTTTTCAGGCCCTGCAACAAACCGCAAACAGGAAGCCGGTAAAAGTAGAAGAACTCGACAGAAAGTCGGCCATTTTCGGAAGCAATGTCTTTAATGACAAAGCTATGCGACAGTTTTTAACCCCGGAAGCCTACAAAGCCGTGCAAAGCGCAGTGCAGCATGGAACAAAAATAGACCGCAAACTGGCCGATTATATCGCCATGGGTATGAAGGAATGGGCCCTTTCTAAAGGTGTTACCCATTATACCCACTGGTTCCAGCCTCTTACAGGGACAACAGCGGAGAAACATGATGCTTTTTTTGAAACTTCGATGGACGGAACTGACCCTGTTGAAAAGTTTGGCGGAAGCCAGCTGGTACAACAGGAGCCGGATGCTTCAAGCTTCCCTAACGGCGGTATCAGGAATACTTTTGAAGCTCGTGGTTATACTGCATGGGACCCTACCTCCCCTGCTTTCATTTACGGAACAACCCTATGTATCCCTACAGTATTCGTTTCGTATACCGGTGAGGCGCTTGATTATAAAACACCTCTGCTAAGGGCACTTGCCGCAGTAGATGAAGCCGCAACAGACGTATGCCGCTATTTCGATAAAAATGTAAAGAAAGTTACTGCAACCCTGGGATGGGAACAGGAATATTTCCTTGTAGATTCTGCATTGGCAGCTTCAAGGCCGGACATTACACTGACAGGCCGTACGCTACTTGGCCATGCTTCAGCAAAAGGCCAGCAGCTGGAAGACCATTACTTTGGTTCTATCCCGACCCGTGTGCTTAACTATATGCGTGACCTTGAGAATGAGTGCATGCTTTTGGGTATCCCTGTTAAGACACGCCACAATGAGGTAGCGCCAAACCAGTTTGAGCTTGCGCCTATATTTGAAGAGACCAACCTTGCGGTTGACCACAACTCACTACTTATGGACGTTATGTCTAAAGTTGCCGAGCGTCACGACTTTAAAGTACTTTTCCACGAGAAGCCTTTTAAAGGCGTAAACGGATCGGGTAAGCACAATAACTGGTCTATGGCAACCGATACCGGCGTAAACCTGCTTGGCCCGGGCAAAACACCTATGAGCAACCTGCAGTTCCTTACTTTCTTCATCAATACGATTAAAGCAGTATATAAGAATGAGCAGCTGATGAGGGCTTCGATTGCTACAGCTACAAACGACCACAGGCTTGGCGCCAACGAGGCTCCGCCGGCAATCATATCTGTTTTTATCGGGCAGCAGCTTACAAAAGTGCTTGAAGAGCTTGAAGGCGTATCGAAAGGTAAGCTTTCCCCTGAGGAGAAAACCGACCTTAAACTAAACGTAGTAGGAAAAATTCCGGATGTATTGCTTGACAATACCGACAGGAACAGGACATCGCCTTTTGCGTTTACAGGAAATAAATTCGAGTTCAGGGCAGTAGGCTCAACGGCAAACTGTGCCAACGCCATGACTATAGTAAACACTATCGTTGCCAAGCAGCTGAAAGACTTTAAAAAAGAGGTTGACGCGCTTATCGATGATAAAGGAATGAAGAAAGATGATGCTATCTTTAATGTACTTAGAGAATACATCAAGGAAACAAAAGCAATACTGTTTGAAGGTGATGGCTACAGCGAAGCTTGGGAGAAAGAAGCAGCAAAACGCGGCCTGAGTAACTTTAAGACTACACCATCGGCCCTTAAAGCTAAAGTATCCAAGCAGTCGCTTGCGCTGTTTGAAGAAATGGGTGTGATGAACCACGTAGAGGCTGAGGCACGCTACGAAATCGAGCTTGAAGAATACACTAAAAAAATACAGATCGAAGGCAGGGTATTGGGTGATATTGCACGCAACCACGTAGTTCCTACCGCTATCCGCTACCAGAATGTACTTATTGAAAACGTAAAAGGCCTCAAGGAGATCTTTGGCAGTGAATTCGAAAGCGTTGGCAAAGAGCAGATATCCCTGATCCGTGAGATATCAGGGCATATTGCAGGTATCAATTCTAAAGTTGAAGAAATGATCGAAGCGCGCAAAAAGGCAAACAACCTAACTAGCGCTGAGGAAATGGCCCATGCTTACTGCGACTCTGTAAAACCATACTTCGATGTGATCCGGGATCATTGCGATAAACTTGAGCTTCTTGTAGACGACGAGATATGGACACTTACAAAATACAGGGAATTACTATTTACCAGGTAATATTCATTATAAGTTATTTTTGAGTTTAGCCTGCCGCTTTCGCGGCAGGCTTTTTCATTAAAATAAATTTTCGCGGCTGCCGTTATATTAATCAGCTTACACCAAAACCAACTGAAATGAAAAAACTGTTACTGCTACTGGCCTTCGGCCTTTCTTTACATGCCTTTTCCCAACAGAAATTTACCGTTTACTTTGATTTTGACATTGATGAATCCAATAGAGCCTCAACACAAACGCTGTCGCAATGGATCGAAGCCCATCGTGATGCCGAGATCGTAAAGATATATGGCTATGCTGACAGTACGGGGGATTCGCTATACAACATCTACCTTTCCGAGCGAAGGGCTTCCTATGTATACGGGCAGCTGAAAACAGCCGGGCTGAAAATGGACAATGTTGAAGAAAAAGGTTTTGGTGAAAGCCAGTCAACGGGCCCGCGTAACCCAAAAGACAGGAAAGTAGTTTTCTATTGGGAGCAGCAACCTGTAGTTTTGGAGAAATCCATACCAGAGCCAAAACCTTCAGAGCTTACAAAGATGGTTAAGGAAGCCCGTAAAGGCGATAAGATTAAGGTGCCTGAACTGCATTTTTACAACAATTCCGATATGGTTCTTCCAACATCGCGCCCTATATTGGGAGAATTACTAAAGATCATGCAGGACAACCCGCTGCTGAAGATCGATATACAGGGTCATATCTGCTGTCAGATAGTGGAACAAAACCAAATATCGCTTAAGAGGGCAATGGCCGTTTATAACTTCCTGATAAGAAACGGGGTTAATAAAAGTCGTTTGTCGTACCAGAGTTTCGGGAGCAGCAGGCCGGTGCATCCGCTTCCTGAAAAAAGCGAGGCTGAAAAAGCAGCTAACCGCCGTGTAGAGATCGAGATCATTGAAAATTAAAAATGCTGCCATTACCGGATATTCCGTAATGGCAGCATTAATTCTATAGTATATCCAAACTATTTTAAAGGTATATTCTGCAAAATTTCAAGTACGAACTTCCAGTATTTCTGTGCCGATGCAATACTCGCCCTTTCGTCAGGGCTATGCGCTCCTTTAATTGTCGGGCCAAAAGATATCATATCCATTTCAGGATAATTTGTCCCCAGGATACCGCATTCCAGTCCGGCGTGGCACGCCACAACATTAGCCCTGCTTCCATTCTGCTTTTCGTAGATCTCGGTCAATACATCAAGTATAGGCGAATTTACATTTGGTGTCCATCCCGGATAAGAGCCGGAGAACGTTACCTCGCAACCTATAAGCTCGAATGCCGAACGCAAAGCATTGGCGAGGTCAAACTTACTGCTCTCTACAGAAGATCGTGTCAGGCAGCCTATATAGAGTTTGCCGTCTTTCACGATAACCCTTGCTATGTTGTTTGATGTCTCTACTAGGTCGGCCATATCGGCACTCATGCGGTAAACACCATTATGGGCAGTATACAAAGCACGGATCAATCCTTCTTGAACGCCAAGTTCCATTACTTTGGCAGGCAGGTCGGTTTTCTCGATAAGTATCTGTAAGTTTGGTTCAGTTGTCTTAAATTCGGCTTTAATGTCGTTGATAACTTCCTGCATGTCGAATACAAAAGCCTCATCGAATATTCCGGAAATGATCACTTTCGCAAAGCTTTCACGAGGAATGGCATTGCGAAGGCTTCCACCGTTTATTTCAGCCACCTGCAGGCCAAAATTCTCAAAGCTGTCAAACAGCAGGCGGTTCATGATCTTGTTGGCATTACCCAATCCTTTATGGATATCCATACCCGAGTGCCCCCCGTTAAGCCCTTTTACGGTAATGCTGTAGCCTACGGAGTTTTCAGGAACTTCTTCCTCATGATAACCCCTTTCTGCAGTTACGTCCACACCACCCGCACAGCCGATGTCGATCTCGTCATCCTCTTCCGTATCGAGGTTAAGAAGTATCTCACCATCCAGAAGGCCGCCTTTTAGTCCCATGGCCCCGGTCATCCCGGTTTCTTCATCAATAGTAAATAATGCTTCGATAGCCGGGTGCGGAATATCGGTGCTTTCCAGTATAGCCATGATTGTGGCAACACCAAGTCCGTTATCGGCACCGAGGGTAGTTCCTTTGGCACGTACCCAGTCACCATCCACATACATTTCAATACCCTGCGTATCAAAATCGAAATTGGTGTCGGCATTCTTTTGGTGCACCATATCGAGGTGGCTCTGCATCACGATCGTTTTGCGGTTCTCCATACCCTTCGTGGCAGGCTTCTTTATGATCACGTTGCCAACTTCGTCTTCAATGGTTTCGAAGCCTAATTTATTTCCAAAATCCTTCATGAAGGCAATAACCCTTTCTTCCTTTTTGGAAGGACGTGGTACCGCGTTCAGGTCGGCAAATTTATTCCAGAGCGCTTTTGGCTCAAGGTTCCTGATTTCCTGGCTCATTTATGTTTGTTTGTTGTTTAATTTATTATTCTAACGCTTCGATTCTATCTTTAAAAACATTGACCAACTTATGATTGCTATTTAAAACCAATACATCATCCCAGAGTTTAGTCGTGATTTCAAAAAACTCTTTCATCTTCATGTTACCGAATCGGATACGTATAACTTTAGGAGGTGGAGTATGTAACATGATTTTGTTGGAAAAATCGCTGTCTTTAGTAATTATGGTTAAATTATTTTTCTTTGCGTAATTCCATATCTGCTGATCAGACCATTCATCATCTATGTCGTTCTGATGAATGTAATCTTCGTTATTCCAAAGAGAAAAATAATAAGGAAGGTTTGTGTCAACTAAGAAAACAGCCATTTATGCGACTGTTTTAATTGTAAAATTCCTATTCATCAGATCCGAAGCAAATTTTAAGCATGCATCAATATCCTCATTTACCAATGATGGATATTGCTTCAAAATTTCCTCTTTTGACTCCCCTGCACCTAAAAACTCCAAAATGGTTTGCACAGTAATACGTTTACCTCGAATTGTTGGCTTCCCATTGCAAAGTTTTTCATCGATTGTTATCCTGTCAGCAATATACTCCATATCAAAAATGATTTAATCAAAATTAGCAATTTTAAAATATATCTTTATAAAATATACTTCCTAAAAATATCCTTTACATCCTTGTCCTCCACCTCGCCTATCCAGATGTTTTGAGGCTGTAGGCAAATGTTCGGGGCAGTTTTGCAATTATCAGTGCATTCCATACAGGTAAGCTCTACATCGTGCTTCATCCCGTGCTCCTTTATCAACGATTTAAATCCTTTATAAATGTCTTTATGGTAACGGCTGCACTTTTTACCGTCGCAAATAAAAATAACCTTTTCCGGAGCATCTATCTTTTTCATACAGTTATCCTGTTTAACCATTACAAAAATACTACTTATATTTACACCTGTCGCTTTTAAAACGGACTGATGAAGAAAAAGAAAATACTGGCCCTGCTACTCGTGGTACAGATCATTGTAGTTAACCTCCTTGCGCTCGTTCCCGGGTTTGTTGAAAAATGGTACAGTAACGGCCTCTTCCCTTACCTGTCAAAAGGGTCGCGCATTTTATTGGGCCGGATCGGTTTTTCTGTTGGCGACATTCTATACTTTACGGCCATTTTCTTCTGCATCCGATGGCTATGGATAAAGCGAAAAACATGGCGCAGGCAGTACAAAGCAAACTTCCTCACTATAGCCGCTACATTATCGGTTGTTTATTTTTTATTCAATTTCCTTTGGGCCATGAATTACCGAAGGGTTCAGCTTCATGAAAAAATGGGAATGGATAAGGAATACGCGCTGGAGGAGCTTGTAGCCTTTACCAAACGCCTTATCTTAAAAACCAATGCTACACATAGCCAGATACAGCAAAATGACAGCCTGAAAGCCGTAAATCCCTACACTGTTGACGAAATTTACCTGAAAGCTATAAATGGCTACGATAACCTCGAAAAACAATATCCTTACTTTGCTTTTAAGCATGAAAGTATAAAGTCGTCACTAATGAGTACACCTCTCTCTTATATGGGTTTTGGTGGCTACCTAAACCCCTTTACCAATGAGGCCCAGGTAAACTGCAACCTGCCAAAATACAACCTGCCAACAACAACCTGCCACGAAATGTCGCACCAGATAGGTTACGCCAGCGAGAGCGAGGCCAACTTTATAGGGTATATGGCTTCGGTTTATAATGATGACTTATATTTTAAATACTCAGGTTATTCCTTCGCGTTGCGTTACTGCATGAATAATATCGCCAAAAAAGACGAAAAGCTTGCCAAAAGCCTGGTTCCTTTAATTAATAAAGGCGTGATAGCCAATTTTAAAGAGACCGAAAAATTCAATGAGGAATACGATTCTTTTATCGAGGATATTTTTAAATATGTATACGATAACTTCCTGAAAATGAATCAGCAAAAAGACGGGCTAAAGACCTATAGCAAATTTATAGGGCTGCTCGTAAACTATTACAAGGATAAAGAATTGTAATAAAGCTGTAACGTTTTCTGTTTTCCGGCTACCAATGCAAATATGAGTGCATCTTTAGAAAAGTCTTTTGTAAACCAGCTTCAGGAAAACCAAAACCTGATCCATAAGATCTGCAGGCTCTACACCAACAATGAAGATGCCCACAAAGACCTATTCCAGGAGATCACTATTCAGCTATGGAAAGCCTATCCGCAATTCAGGGGCGACGCTAAATTTACCACATGGGCTTACAGGGTAGCGCTTAATACGGCTATCACCCTTTACCGTAAAAAGACCCGTACTATAGATACCATAGAATTTGACAGCAAACTGCACAAGGTAAACCAGGACGAATATAATTACGAGGAAGAGGAGCATATAAAGCTCCTGTACCAGGCCGTTCAGCAGCTGAACGACATTGAGAAGGCCCTGGTATTTATGTACCTTGAAGATAAAGATTACAACGAGATTGCCGAAACACTGGGCATCAGCGAGGTGAATGCGCGCGTAAAGATGAACAGGATAAAAGGCAAATTGAAAAAAATATTAAATCCGTAAGGAAAAAATGGACGAATTAGATAAATTAAAGCAAGACTGGAAGAAGAATGCCGGGAATTTCCCGAAATTCTCTGAAATGGAGATCTATGCGATGCTGCATAAAAAGTCTTCTTCCATAGTGAAATGGATCCTTATCATCAGTATACTGGAATTTTTGTTCTGGCTGAGCTTATCATTTTTAATGAAAGACAGCCCAAGTACAAAACAAATAGAAAGCTTTGGGGTAGATTACATAACGATACCTATGAGTGTAATTGGTTACGGAATAATTATATATTTCTTCTGTCACTTTTACATTAACTATAGAAAGATCACGACCACCGACAATGTTAAGACACTAATGGACAGTATTATAAAAACCCGAAAGACAGTTTCTCAGTATATCATAGCCAATATCATCTTTATTATCATTTCATGTATTGTGCTGTTTACTGTTTTCTTTCAGAAAGACCCTAAGCTTACCAGTGCGATCCATACGCATGAAGCCAATGGCAATGCCATGGCATTCTACCTGATATATATTATACTGGCTATTGTATTTATTGCCATATTTATACTAATAATATGGCTGTTCTATAAGCTTATCTACGGCTTATTACTGAAGCGCCTTCACCGTAATTATGAAGAGCTGAAAAAAATTGACTTGTAACCAACACAATAAACCAACAAACATGAAAAAATTACTATTAGCAGGCTTTGCATTACTGGCATTTGCAGCCAATGCCCAAAAGCTTGAAAATTCACTGCTGTGGAAAATTTCCGGTAACGGGCTGAGTAAGCCTTCTTACCTGTATGGAACCATCCACATTACCTGCGATAATACCCTCGACAAAAATATCCTTGCGGCACTTGATGCTACAAAACAGCTATACCTGGAGCTGGATATGGACGACCCGAATATGCAGATGCAAATGATGGGTGGGATGATGATGAAAGACGGTAAGACCATGAGTGCTATGGCTACTGAGGAAGACTTTAAGATCGTAGACGAATACCTGCAGAAAAATGTAGGTATGGGCGCCAAAATGATGGATAAGTTCAAGCCTTCTTTCGTAGGGATGATGGTAATGCCCAAGCTTATCGACTGCCCGATGAAATCGTTTGAAGAAGCACTTATGGCCGTTACTAAGGCGCAAAAAGAAGAAACCTATGGCCTGGAAACCATTGATGAGCAAATGGCGGTATTCGATGCAATACCTTACGAAGAGCAAATGAAAGAACTGGTAAAGAGCGCTAAAGACGGCCTTGACAAAGGTAAAGCCATGTTTAAAAAAATGATGGATCTTTATAATTCAAAAGACCTGAACGGCCTGATGGCTTTTATGAATGATGAAGAGAACAAATTCTATGGCGAAAATACAGATGTATTGCTGGATGGCCGCAATAAGAACTGGATCCCGAAGATAGAATCTGTTGCTAAGAAAACGCCGACCTTCTTTGGTGTAGGCGCGGCACACCTTGGTGGTGAGAACGGCGTGATCATGTTGCTGCGTAAAAAGGGCTATAGGGTAGAAGCGGTAAAATAATGCTGCCTCAATAGCGTTATCTTAAATGTTTTCTTACCAAATAAGAACCTGTTACCTTACTAAACAACCACCATTTCAACCAAAATGAAAAAAATTATCTCCTTCCTGTTACTGGCTATTTCTGCCGGTGCTTTCGCACAGGACAATACTACGGCAAAGGATAGTGTGAAAGATAAAGAAGCGGAAATGAAAAACGAGCTCAATGAAGTTGTACTCGAGAAAAAGAAAAAGGCGGTTGAGCGAAAGGCCGACAGGACCATCTTCAATTTTGAGGGCCAGGCTCACCTGAATTCAGGGTCATTAATGGAAGGACTTAAAAAACTTCCAGGCCTGATTATCTCCGAAGTTGCCGGCATGATGTACCAGGGAAAGGCGCTGCAGGTATATATGGACGGACGTCCACTAAACATTTACTCCAATGAACTCACTGCCTACCTGGAGGGAATGCCTGCCAATGCCATAGAAAAGGTAGAGGTTATTACACAGCCCGGCGCGGAGTTTCCGGCTACATCGGGAGGCGCGATTATCAATATCGTCACCTCCAAAAATGCTAAAAAATACCTGTCGGCTACCTATTCTAACGGTTATAGCTATACAAATTACAACGATGATTCAAGGCACCGCTTCAATAACAGTATGCTGGTAAGCTCAGGCAATAAACTCTTCAACTGGCAGATACACGGAGGGCAGAGCTATAGCGAAAGTTACCAGGCAAGCCGTTTTACAAACGATGACGTATTGCTATCGGATAATATGTCTGACAGGGCAAACCGTTTTTATTACCTGAAAACCGGACTAAAATTCGATTTAAAAAAAGACCGCCTTCTCCTGAACTACGACCTCAATTCCAACAATAATACTTCCTACGTACAGGCTGTGGGCCTGGGCTTTCTTGCGGACGACAGGAGCAAAACGGAACGCTTTTATCACGATGCCATGATTACGTACCAGAAACGTTTTGACGACCCGCTGAAAAAGCTCGATATCCGCCTGAACTACAATAATAACAACAGCGATTTCGGGATGAACTCCCGGATAAATGATAATGCCGTACTGGACACCGACAGCGAACAGGATTATCTCCAATTCAGGGCGGACTATTCTCAGGAAGTAAGCCTTTTGGATAAAACCAAGATAAGCGGGGGAATATGGACAGACCGCCTCGATTTTACCGCGGAAAGCTTCGGTACCAAAAACCTGGAATACACCCGTTCCACCTATGCTGCTTATGGGGAAACACAGATTACTTACAAGAAGTTCGACTTCATCGTCGGCGGAAGGCTGGAATCGTATGACATTTACGGAAATACCGATACGGACGACCTGATCCCGTTCAACCTCACGCGATTCTTTCCCAATGCTACCATACAATACAACATCATGCCGCAGGTGTATGTAAACACCAACTTCAACAAGAAGATCAACTTGCCGGATACCGGTTCACTAAACCCGAACAATACCAATTACCAAAACCCGAACGTAGGCTTTTTCGGCAATCCAAACCTCGAACCGTCTATCTATAATAACTATGAGGTAAATATCAGTGCATTCGAATACTTTACCATTGGATATTCGTATACTGATGCCAACAACATTATCATCAACCGCATCATTGAAATGGATAATGGCGCGGCAAGTGTGGCACAAAACATACCGAACTCATCCATAAGGAATTTTAACTTAGGCATACCTCTGCCCTATATGCTTTTCAGCAAAGGGTTGGCTGAAGTGTTAAAAATGGATTTTAATCCGGACGAGCTCAACTTCATGTATATTTATGTAGGTAACCAACAGCACATGATACCGGGACTGGATACAAAATCGGTATGGAATTTCAACATATCATCGCAGATCATCCTGCCGAAGAAGGTAAAGCTTTCAGCCAACTTCAATACCACGACAACTGGCGGTAATTATTACTACTATACCGTAAAACGCCCGGCCTACCAATCGCTGGACCTTACTTTCTCAAGGAAATTCCTGTCGGACAACCTATCGGTTTCCATTTATGTAAATGACCTGCTGAACGTAAACAGGCAGCAATACGGATCGGCGGGTACCGATCTTCTGTACAACAGCAGGTACGATTCGCGAAGGGCCGGCTTCTCAATGAGTTATAAAATACCGACCAGGAACAGGCTTGCAAAAGAATCGAACATCCTGACCAACGAAAAGCAACAGCAAAACAATGTGATCGGAAATTAAAAAAAGAGGCAATTGCCTCTCTTTTTAATATTGCCAATTTCGTTGTTTATTGAGTTCCTCCTGTCTTTCCATCTCTTCGGTCGGGATAACTTTTAGGAAAGAGGGGTGCTGCTCTATAGCGTATTCAATTTTTTCCAGTATGGATTCAACGCTCTCATTCTCATAATCGATCTCTAATGGCTCTTTAACAATAAACGATTGCAGTATGCCTTTCTTTTTGAGCCTGAGACCTTTCTTATCAAAAGAGCGGCGGAAACCGTCGATCACGATGGGTACAACAACCGGCCTGTGCTGTTTAATGATATGTGCCGTCCCTTTCCGGATCGGTTTAAACGGCTTTGTGGTCCCCTGTGGAAAAGTGATCACCCAGCCATCCTCTAGCGCCACACGGATATTCTCGGTATCATTGGGATTAACTTCCCGCTGCACATCTTTTCCTTTAGCACGCCAAGTACGCTCAACGGTAATAGCCCCGGCATACGAAAGAATACGCGGCAACAGGCCTTCTTTCATCGTTTCTTTGGCCGCCACATAATAGATATTGAGTTTGGGGTTCCAGATGTACCCAATATTTTTGATATTGTCTTCCCTGCCTTTTAACGCAGCATTAAATACATGGAACATCGCCACGACATCGGCAAAATAGGTTTGGTGATTCGAAATAAAAAGTACGTTCCTGTCCGGCAGCGCACGGATGATCTCAGAACCATCTACCTGGAGTTCATTGAAGCCACGGTAGCGCCTGTGGGTAAGCATACCGAAAACGCGAATGAGCCATTTTTTCAGGTAAAGTATATGTCCGAAAGGATTTCTCTTAAATAATCCCATAGTTATAGCAAAGTGAACCGCAAACTTACTAAAAGATTAGGATTTCATGGCAGTTTTTATCGTTTCTTTAAGCTCACTCATAATCATTGCCGTGGCGCCCCACACAATATGATCCTGAAACCGGAAAGCAGGTACCGTCATACTTTCAGCATACGAGGTCTGCATCTGTGTATTCACCACTATAGAATCATCAAGGAAAACATCCAACGGCAGGTGGATGAGCGATACCACTTCATCGGGGCTAGGCTCAAAAACAGGCTCTTCAGTCGTAACGCCCAGAAATGGGTATACCAAAAAATTGCTCGGCGGTATATATATTTCAGAGAAAGGCATAACCACATCTATGGCACCGGGCAGTACACCTATTTCTTCAAACGTTTCGCGAAGGGCGGTTGCTGCCAGGTTTGCATCTTCAGGTTCAGCCTTTCCACCCGGGAAGGATATTTGGGAAGAATGCACCCCCGGATAGGCATTTCGCTTTATAAGAACTATGTGCGCAATTCCATCTATGGGGTAAAAGAGCATCATTACAGCCGATAATCGCGGACTCCTGTTTTTATAATAATCTTTGTCCAGCGACCTGATACGCTCCAACGGTGACATTTTTGCGTGGGCTTCCAATGCCGGAAGCTGCTGCTGTAGTATCTTTGGGATATATTTTGTAAATTCGGTAATGAGCATTTTTAAAAATTGCAATTGCAACCCTAAAGATACACCAAAAATACACTTAAAAAACCACCCGTAATGTTTAGCAAAGCTGAAGCACAACAAATAAAAAAACAATTCTGGACGGCATTTGCCGAAGCCTATCCCCGCAAATGGCTGCTGTATGACACAAAGATCAAGGATGTATCCTTTAAATTCTATGTGGACAATAAGAAAGCCCAGGTAATGCTGGATATAGAACCCAAAGAAGACGAGAACCGCATTATCTATTTTGAAAAGATGGAATCCCTCAGGACAATATTGCATGACGAATTCCTCCCGGAAGCAGTCTTCGAACGCAACTTTTATCTTGAAAATGGCAAAGTCATCAGCCGTGTATGGGTAGAGCTCAGCGGAATTAGCCTGTACAATATGGCAAGCTGGGCAGCAATTTTCAGGTTCTTCAACCTGAGCATGGATGCTTTCGAACGCTTCTTCTACGAATATGAAGACTACATCCGGGACCTTGACATTAACACATAAAAAAATCCCCTTTTGGTAAGAAAGGGGATTTTAGCTTTCAGCTTGTCCGGACTATCGAAGCATTGAGAAATGCCCTCTAAGTTCACGTCCATCCTGACGGGTAACCACAAACCAGTAATCTGTAGATGGTAGTTGGATGCCATTCAGAGTACCGTCCCAACCTTCATGGTTAGGGCCAAATGCGGTTATAAGTTTTCCATATCGGTCGAATATCGCAATTTTCATTTCCGGTTCCATCATAGAGTATTTAATACGCCACTTGTCATGTACTCCATCCCCATTCGGTGTAAAGAAGTTAGGATAATGCATTAATACCACATCTTTCACCACCTCACCACAACCGTTGGCATCTTTTGCGTATACCTTATAAACACCTGGCTCAAGACCCCTGAATTCAGGATCTTCCTGATAGTTGATACCGTCTACCGAATACAGGTAATCACCTGAATCTTTTGTATAAACTGTAATACTATTCTGGTTCTTAGTCCAGTCTTTAGTATCTACCCTGTCGATCTCAGGAGTATAGGATGCCTTAATCTCAACTTCTGCGAAACCATCACAAACTTGAGTTCCGTATGGCTTTTCAACAACTACGGTATAAACACCAGGTTCAGATA
>Ga0308157_10001759_pt1 | contig 40811 bp, 31 predicted proteins | sample PhyBR1_FD_201035 | JGI IMG/M metagenome (GOLD analysis project Ga0308157, IMG submission 201035) | Phyllosphere microbial communities from UC Gill Tract Community Farm, Albany, California, United States - DLSLB.R1 | ecosystem: Host-associated > Plants > Phyllosphere > Unclassified | place: USA... | reverse complement strand
TCATGGGATTTCTCGGATTATTTAATAAGGAGTATACTGTTCAATATCAAGTCATCGAACAGGATGAAGTCGTCGACACAGACCGGCTGATGATCAAAGCCGGTGACCACACCGCTGCACGTAAAAAAGCAGACACGATGCTCCGTAAACAATTTGGTCGGACGCAATACAAAATCGAATGGGTCCAACGGTTTTAATCGTTGAAATACCCGATCGCCTCAAGCTTGCTGAGACGATCGGGTATTTTTGTGGTCAGCTCGATTGTTGGTATTCCGACTTGACGAGCCGGTCGGCTTTCAGGAAAAGGCGAAGAGCCGTATAGAGGACGATTCCGAAGACGGCACCACTTCCGTCGATGATGACGTCTCCGACGAGCGGTGTCCGTCCGCCGGTCAGTTGCTGATGAAATTCATCGAGGACGCCGACGGTCACCGCTGTCGTTGCGGCAAAAAAGGCGGCCGGAACAGGACGATATCCGCGCAGACGTAAGACATGGACAACGCTTATGCCGAGAATGAAGAACAGACCGGCATGCATGCCTTTGCGGATGAAGAATTCGAGAAAAGCAGCTGGTCCGAGGGATGCGACGCTGATCGGCACCTCATAATGAAACGAGACGAACGAGAAATGATTGACCCATCCGAGTGGAAGATGATTCGTCAGAAACGGAATCAGCGATTGTTGCTGATACGTCATCGAACTGAATCCGAATAATAAAAGTAAAATGGCTCCTGCTGCAAGATAAGCTACGGGTATACGGCGCATATTTCATCTCTCCTTCAATACTTGCCATCTTACCATGCCTTTTAAGACGGGACATACGGCAAAAGACGGAGGACACGACAAAAAACATGCCTTACTCCCGTTTGGAAGCAAGACATGTTCGATTATGAAGCCATCGTTTTCGGTTCACGCACCAGGTGCTTGATTTCACCGAACGTCACGAATGTTTTGTTTTTCGCATCGTACAGCTTATAGCGAAGCGACTTCAGACTTGAGAACAAGCCGATCGTCGTTGCTTTTTGAAGCGGCGGTGTCGCCGTATGCGCTTTTTCTAGGTTATAGTTCGGTACGCGTGGACTTAAGTGGTGGACGTGGTGGAAACCGATGTTCCCCGTCACCCACTGCAAGACTTTCGGCAATTCGTAATATGAGCTGCCTTCGATCGCGGCCTTGACGTAATCCCATTCGCTCTCATCCTCGAAATACGAGTCTTCAAACGTATGCTGGACGTAGAACAACCAAATGCCGAGGACGCCGGCTGTGAACATCGTCGTTCCTTGAATGATCAGGAACGCCTGCCATCCGATGAAGTAAATCATGATGCTGTACAGGACAATCAGCGACGCATTGATGACATGCGTGTTGATACGTTCTTTCTTCCGGGCGTCTTTTCGGTTAAAGCGGCTGACGACCAAAATCAACAGGAGTGGTCCAAGACCAAACATGACAAGCGGATTGCGGTAGAGACGGTATTTCAGACGCGTCCATTTTGACGCCTCGATATATTCTTCAATGGTCATGACCCAAATGTCACCGACACCGCGTTTATCCAGGTTTCCGCTGGATGCGTGGTGAATCGAGTGTTCCCGTTTCCACTTTTCGTACGGGAACAGGGTCAGAATGCCTGTAATCGTTCCGACGATGGCGTTGGCCTTTTTGTTTTTGAAGAATGACCCGTGCGTACAGTCGTGGAAGATGATGAACATCCGGACGACAAAACCGGCTGCGACAATCGCAATCGGAACCGCGAGCCAAACGGAAATCTGTAAGGCCTGATAGGCCAGGAACCAGGCGACGAGAAATGGCAGGATCGTATTGATCATTTGCCGGACGCTTGATTTGACGTCTGCCTTCTCAAAAGGCGAAACGTGTTTGCGAAGCTGGGCGATTTTTTCTTTACTCATGTGTTGCTTCCTCCTCGAATTCGTACAGCGTTCACGACGCTACAATGAAATGAACTTGATATGAAACCTGTAAACGGCGTTCGTGACGGTGAATTCGTAACATCCACATGAAGATCGACCCGACCGATATAGTTAAACGCTTGAATATTTTTATTACCAGGTAATTATAGCACATTAAAAATCGGATTGAATATTAAATTCTGATATCATTCGAAATATTTAAGGTCAGACGGACACAAAACTATTGAATCTCCAACAAAAGAAAGTTTCAAGATATCTCTTCCACTTCATTCAAAAAAACCGCCTCTAGTAAAAGAGACGGCTCAAGCTTAATTTAGTTTTTTTAACGGTTTCACCGCCGGTCCTTCCAAGACATTTCCCCGGTAATCAAAGCGCGAGCCGTGACACGGACAATCCCATGACCGTTCCCCGTTGTTCCATTTAACGTCACAACCCATGTGCGTACAGGTTGTCTTGACGAGATGCAACTCACCGGATTCATCACGGTATCCACCGACCGTCTTTCCGGCATGACGGATGAGTCCGCCTTCATCGATGCCGAGGTCGTCCGCTGATTGACTGGCTCGACTAACTTTCCCCTTCAACAGTTCAATGGCGACATCTGCATTATTTTTCGCGAACTGTTTCGCGTCTTGTTTATTGAGCTTCGACCGGTTCGGATCAAACAGTCCTCGGAAACGGTTCGGCGTGCCCGTTAATAAATCAGATAAAAGCAACCCTGCTGCAATCCCGTTTGTCATTCCCCATTTAGCAAATCCGGTCGCAACTAGGATGTTCGGATCATCACTCGTCATTTGGCCGATGTACGGCACTTTATCGAGCGAAATCAAGTCCTGAGCCGACCAGAATTGCTCGATTTGCGCGACATCAAATTCACTCTCGGCAAAATGAGCCAACGCTTGATAATTCGTTTTCGTATCCGTCTGATGGCCCGACAAATGATTTTCCCCGCCGAACAGTCCAAGCCGCTTCCCGTCCGCTGCCTTCACATGACGGAGCGATCGGCTCGGCTTGTCGGCACTCATGAACATGCCGTCCGGGAAATTGTCCGGTACAAGTCCCGAAACGATATACGATCGGTGGACTTCCAGTTTTGAGAAGTAGAGACCTTTGAAGTCGTTAAATGGAAAGTGGCTCGCGACGACCACTTTCTTTGCTTCAATCTGATGACCTGATTCGAGCAGGACCGTCGGCGTTCGTTTGGATTCGACAGACGTCGCCCGCGTCTGTTCATACAACTTCCCACCCAGCTGCGTGAAATGACGGGCAAGACTCAGTAAGTATTTGACCGGATGGAACTGGGCTTGATTACGAATAACAAGTGCTTGTTCGACCGGATACGGTAATTTATCTTTCACTTCAACCGTTGCGTCACCGCCGTTGATCCCCAGCCTGCTGTAAGCATCTGCTTCCTTTGTCAGTTGCTTCTGTTTCGGTCCACTCGACGCCACGTATAGATAGGCATCCTGTTCTTCAAGCTCACACTCGATTGCGAGACGGGTCGTCTGATCCCGCAGGAAACGAATTGCTTCTTCATTCGCTTCATAATAGAGTTTCGCTTTCTCTTCGCCAAATGTCTGAATCAGTTCGTCGTAAATCAATCCATGCTGTGATGAGACTTTTGCTGTCGTATAGCCGGTCGTCCCGCTCGCAATCCGGTCAGCTTCAATTAAGGTCACGTCATATCCCTGCTCGATCAGTTGAACGGCTGTCACGAGTCCGGCAATTCCGGCCCCGATGACGACGACATCACTTGTCAGGTTATCGTCTAGCTTTGGATAAGTTGAAGGTTCAATCGAAGTTCGCCAGTACGATGTTGGAAATCCATCCAGTTGCTTCATTTTATTCGCCTCCGCAAATGTCAGTTTTCTTTCATAGCTAACAGTTAAAGTTACCCTCGTTCCTTTAAAAAAATACACAAAATGTATATTTTACAGCAAATAAAGTCATCTCTTTCTCAAGATGACTTGTTTCTCAATCCATCCGTCGCGTAATAAACAATAGCTTTCTTATCGCCTCAAGCCTTACTTCCATCTTAGTTGAAATCAAGAAACGAGAAGTAATGTAATAGTTTCCGTAGCAGTATGTGTCTCCATGAAGGCAGGAAGTATGAATTAGTTTCGGTAAAACCTCTTTACTTGATTAAAGAGCTTATTTATAAAACGCTCTAAAAAAACAAAATTTGTAATTTGTTTTTTAATTTTGGTTAATGAATCATATTAATATAGAAAAATAAGTAAATTAGCATTATGATAAATGGAGAAAAAATATGAATATATTTTCTGATCAAGATGATTACTGTATTTTTAATCCCCTACTTTCAAGCGAGGTGTTTCTTATTATTCATTCATCTGTTGTATCACCTACTTCCATTCATATGGAATTAACTACAAAAGCCATTGATGATCTAATGGCTGTTTTAAGCATGTCTTCCATCTACGGGTCTCCACGTTCCCTTGCCCTGGACTTCTTCCGTCTACAACGTCAGTATTCGATGCAGATCGAAAAAGATTACGACTCTAGAGGCGAGACCACCATTAACTTTTATTTTGAATTAGTGGCCAATCCTACGTTTCGTCTGGTCTTTCCGAAAAAGACGCTGCGACTGAAAACGGTCATTAAACCGGACTGCTTCTTGCTCATTGCCGTCCAAGAAGTCGACCGTTCGTTTGCCCAACCAAACAGTCGTCGTCTGCCGATGGAACTCAAGTTTCTGTTTTATCAAAACCGCACTAAACAACTGCCCATGGACGAAAACACATTAGCACAAATCGAAAACCTTCCCGTCGCTCGTGAACAATCCAAAATTGTGCAACAACGTCTGAAAAGCTGGGAGATTTATTTAGATTTACTAAATAAGAACGCTCTGGATAATGAACTGACATTAGATTATACAACGGCTCAGCCTTCCAAGAACTTCCGGGAGCTTCACGTCACCGTTCAATACTTAAAAGAATATATCGAGCAACGCCGAATCATACGGTTTAATGCTACGTTGCTGTCTGTAACAGAGACTGGCCAAACAGAAGAAGAAAAAGTCGGGACCATCAAGCGGGCGGTTCCTTCAAAAAATCTACTCGTCATTGAGCTTGAGGACGATTATGTCGAACTCCTTCGCATGAACAAATGGGCGGTCCCTGTCATAGGACAAATCAAACTAAATAATTTCGGAGACTTGGCGCAAGCTCGTAATCTTCGAAAAGGATTTCATGATCTTCGAAGAGGAAATGTACAAAATCCGAATCTAGAGTATCTGATTTTTGATGAAGAACCGATTACCCACTCTTCTTTACATACTAAAGAAGTTGTATTTCAGGATACATTACGTGACAACCTGAACCCTTTTCAACAAGATGCTGTACTCGGTGCGCTCAAAACACAAGATCTGTTTTTAATTCAAGGTCCGCCTGGTACCGGAAAAACAACGGTCATTGCAGAAATCTGCTATCAAAATGCCACCCGCGGACTGCGAACGCTCGTGGCTTCGCAATCCAACCTGGCTGTTGATAATGCACTCAGCAAACTCCTTCAACATCCATCCATCCGAATTCTCCGCAAGGGGCGCACGAATAGCATTGAAGAAGAAGGAAAAAAATACATCGAGGAAAACATTGCACGGACCTGGAAAAATCAAACGTACCAATTGGTCGAAAACGATTTGATTCTTTTTAAGGAAGAAGCTCAAGTACAAACCAACAAGATGGAGGCCCTAAAACAAGACATCAAACAAAAGGAAGCGATGCTTGTACAGATCAATGAATTGGCTTTGATGAAAAAAGAAGAAGCTCCATTAAAAAAGGACTTAGCCGCAACCGCTGAACGACTGAAGACCGAGCAAAGTGCTTTCCGTCTTCTTTCAGAGAAAGTACAAGCAACGGAACATCAGTTGCTTCAGTTATTTGAACAGCGAGAAGCGACGCATGATCAATTGCATCAATTAAATGACGAAAAAAAAAGACAGCTACAATTGGCGGAGTACGACCGAATCGAACAGTCGTTGGCTGAGGATATGGATCGACTGAAGCGTGTCAGAGACTCAAAAGTACGAATCGAGACGCTGACGAAACAATTAGCCGATGCATCACGTGAACTCAAAGAAATGCAAAAACAGCAGTCAATCTTACAGTCTTTGGATCCCTCCATGTCTATAAAACGGTTGGCAGAATTTCTGGACGAATCAACAGTCTCAATTCCGAGCACGCTGTATGAGACTGAGAGTAAAATAAGAGATTTGCGCATCCTGCTGAATTCAGAAAGCTTTCCGACCAATCAAATTGACGAGTGGATTTCAACCATTCGGATGTTCCAAGAACGTCTTCTTCCGGCCCTTCAACCTTTCGAAGTGTATCCGGATCGTTCTTTTGATTTGATTGAGCCGTCTACTGAAAATTGGAACCAGCAACAATATGAAGTCTTTTTAAGAAGAATCCGTTTTCACCTGATTGATTGGAAAGCTCCGAATTGGTTGGAACAGGTTCAATATAAAATGACTAAAAAATATCCTGCATCCATCCAGCAGTCCATTACTTATTATCATGAACTCAGCAGTCACCTCAAAGCCTTGAATCGGATGGTAAAATCACAACAAAAGAAAAGCGAACAACAGCAACACTACCAATTGATGTGCACCGAGCACGAACAGAATGTTCGCACGATGATTGATACTGTAATCCGGTCCAAAAACCAGGATGTCACTTCTGCTGAAAAAAAGGTTCATTTATCACAAGAAGCTTTATCGAACCTTAAAGCTTCTCATGAAAAAGATTCACTTTTAGTTCTGACCAACTCAAACATCAAGGACTTGCAAAGAAAATCACTTCAAAACTACAAGAATAAGCAACTGTTGCTCGATGTCGCCCATACGAAAGAGCGTTGTCAGAAAGAACTGATGACTCTTGAACAAAAAATCACCTCAGCTGAAAACGAAAAATCGGTGATTTTGGCAAAAATGAACGAAGTGAACAGTAAGATGAAATATTTAAAAGAACAGCATGCGTCGTCTCTTCAAACGTATAAGACGAAACTCGCCGAAATTAAATCTGCAGCAACAACGATCGGGAGGTTTACGGCTGCAACGCTTCGTCAACGCATCATAGAAGTGACCGAACAGATTACTGCGTTAAGCGAATCGATCAATGATCGGGAAGAGTTTATCCAAATGAAGGAAGTCTGGAAAGGTCTTTTGGAGACAGCGGAAAATGAGGATTTAGAAGAAATCCGCCAGCTCTACATTCGGCATGCCAACGTTATTGGGACGACCTGTCTGCAGTCTGCACGACGAGACTTTATCGAGGACTATCCTGACTTCGATGTCGTTATTATTGATGAAGTCTCAAAAGCAACACCACCGGAACTTTTAATTCCCATGCTCAAAGGTAAAAAAATCATTCTGGTCGGAGATCACCGGCAGTTGCCTCCGCTGATCGGTGAAGAAACCATCGAAGAAGCAGTCGCCGCTCTTCCCCTTTCCCAACAGGAAGAGGCAAAAGAAACGTTGCAAGAGTCTTTATTTGAACGACTGTTTGAAACGCTGCCGTCCGAGAATAAACAAACACTCCGCATCCAGTACCGGATGCATGAGTCCATCATGCAGACGATTACACCTTTTTATAAAAAAGATGACGTCCCAGGGGCATCCGGTCTGACGTGTGGCTTGCAAAATTCCGATGAAGAACGCGATCACTTGCTGGACGGCCGGTATGTTCAGCGCGGTCAACATTTAATGTGGTTTGATTTACCAAATGAAAAAGAGTTTTTCGAACAAAGGGAAACCGGTAATAACAGTATTTTCAATCTGGAAGAATTGAAAATCGTCAAAGGATTGATTCTGGATATCGAACAGGCCGTCATAAAAGCAAAAGATGAAGGCCTGATGGACAAGCATGTCAAAAAAGAAGTCGGTATCATCAGCTTTTACGGAGAACAAATCCGTCGTTTGAAAGCACTCGTCGATGACGAAATCGAAACATCACACTTAAAATTCCGAATCGGAACAGTCGACCGGTTCCAAGGAATGGAAAGCGATATCATTATCGCTAGTTTCGTCCGGAACAATCGCCAGGGGACAATCGGTTTCTTAAAAGACTATCGCCGGCTCAACGTCGCGCTTTCACGGGCTAAAGAGTTATTGCTCATTACAGGGAATTCTGCAACCCTCATGAAACAACCTAAGCATGCGGCGATGTTCAAGGAACTGATGCGAACGGTTCAACAGCAAAATGGAATGCGTGATCACCTCGGACGATTTCTAGGATAAATGACAGGAGAAAGAAGTGAAACGAAATGTTATGGACATTAGAAACAGAACAAACGGAAGATGAACTACAACAGACAACCATCCAGAATCTTCTTGAAAAAAAACCGCACTGGCGGTTATTACAGGTAACAGAATGGCAGTTACCCATCATTACTTATGAAACGAAAGTCACTTCTGCTACCAAAACCCGTCTCGATGTCCTAAAAAAAATGATTATGAAACTCGTCCAACGATGGGAAAATATGACTACGTTTAATCTTGTTGAGTTTTTGCATGTCGATGAGGTCTTTATTCAGGACGTCGTACGTCAAATGTTGAACGTTCATGTACTGGAAGAGGCGCGCGACGGGAGCTTGTCTTTAACATCGTTAGGGGAAAAGCAACTGGCTGCCGGAACCGTACTCAGTTCGCCTCGAACGGAACACCGTTCTTTTCATCATAATGCACTGCAAGGAGAAGTTTTACCGGATGACCCCGGTAACCGTTGGATCAAGGATGACTGGTTGCTCTCCGGTTACCGTTATCAATCAACTGAATTATCTCTCGAGAATCTAGTACTGGACAGCACAGGGTTACGAGAATTCTTAAATGAGACGAAACAAGTATTTGAAGTGGGAGGAAAAGAAAAAATCATTTCTTCCATCGAGCCGCTGACTTCAAAAGATCGACAGTACGCAAAGGTCTTGGAATGTCACCTGTATGATGTGTTGACGGATCAAGTTTTCTGTCAGGTGTGGAACGGGGCTATCAGCAAATGGGATGAAGACCTCCAAACTGAGATCACGCAGCACGAAGAGGACAGTTGGCGGGATACCTATGAAATCGAGCTGGCTCCTCATTTAACGAAACGCTATCAACAATTAAAGCAAGACTTCGCATTGCTCGAAGAACAGACAACGTCAAATAAAAAGCAGACGAAATTGTCTGTGCTGCGCGGAATCGACATCCGCCACAGTTTCCTCAACTCGTTTAAAGAAACTAAACGGAAGATGTTAATGGTATCTCCGTGGATTTCCGAAAACGTCGTCGACGGACAGATGTTTTCCGTTCTCCGCCAATTTGCGGAAGCCGGAAATACGTTATATATTGCCTGGGGAATCGCCAAACGCCGGGAATGGGAAGACCGGGCTCCGGATCAAGATTTACTTGATCAATTGCAAGCCATCACCCATCCGGACGGTACGCCGGCTGTGTTCGTCCGCTGGTTCGGTAATCAGCATAATAAGGAAATCATTATCGATCAAACGAAGTTGTTACTCGGATCGTTCAACTGGTTATCCTATCGGGGAGACTACAACCTGCGTAACGAATCGGTCATCGTGACACCGGATCCGGTTGTCATCAAGGAAACAACCGAGCATATTGAAGAGAAGTTCCTCACAGCTCTTGAACAGGATTTAAAAAAATTGTTACTTTCCAATCAATCGCACAATACAGCAGTCGGATTCGACCGGACTGCCGTGTTACACTGGCTCAAAGAAATCGCTCTCCTCGACAGCTTTTTTGAAAAACGGAAGCATTTAATCAGCGTACTGCAAGACGCCATCCGCGAAGAGGAAAACGAACAGTTGCTGTATGATGTGAATCTGTTCTTGATGACATACGGACTGGAAGAATTCGGAGCCATCGAGTATTTGACGACTCTACTGGCAGAAGAAGATAAAACCCGGGCTGTCGCTTATTACAGAAAAGCCTTAAAATCGCTCCCGCTCAGTCATTTGTGGCATACTCACGAAGCGCTCGCTGATTATACGGAATGGTTTGATTCATTTGAAGATATCCGCAAGCAGGCGCAATTCAAAAAACCGGTTGCCACTTCCGTCAAAAAATCATCGAAAAAGCCGGCGAAGACAACGAAAGCCAAACGTTCAAAACAGGTAAAATAATTTTCACATTCATAGGAATTTCTCTACTAAAACAAAAATGGAGCCGACTCAAAAGTGAGGACGTCTCTTGATTAAAACTGAACGAAGGGAGGACGATTCTCGAATTTACCTCGAGAATCGTCCTCCCTTTCCCTTGATTTCATTAAAGGATTAAAAATTCTTTATATCTTCAAATAAAAAAACATCCCCGAAGTTTTCAGGGATGTTGCTTGATTCATTTTACACCTCTACCCGTCACGTCAAATACTTCATAACATCCTCATGCGTCTTCAGAAGAATTCAGACACCGTCGAGGCGATGCATGAACTGATTCGTGAAGCCGGACTCGAGCTGTCCTTTCATTTCTTCCGCCTGTGCGAATCCCTGAATACGTGCCATAAAATGTTCCAACGGTGTCAATGCTTTTCCCTGGGCATTCATCTTAATATAAAGCGCATCTTTCATTCTGTAGACTGCAAAATCGATGCAGTAGAATAGGATTGAACAAGTATCAACATCGATCAGCTGTGAGAAAGTGAACAGTATCTCACGGAATACTTCATCGATTGTATCGAGGACAACAGTCATCGATACAATCGTCCGGGGCGTAATACGGGTTTCATTCAAGAGGGGTTCCTCCTAATTAAATTTTCCTCTCATATTCGTAGTGTACCTTTTTCGCTATATTTGAGCGTTGTAAAAAAGATGCAGGTCCAAAAATCTGTTCCTACATCCTCTTCTATCTAAATTCGTTTATAATTCACATATTTATTTTTTACCGCTGTACCGTTGTACTAATAGTTTGTGATTTATTGCCTGAAGCATCTTTTGCATAAATCTCTACTTTCTCTTTATAGCTCCATGCTTGGATTTTCAGACGATAAACTCCTTTTGAATCAGCAATCGTTGTATAGACTTTTTTCTTATACGTTATTGAAACACGTGCATTTTTTTCTGTTTTACCCGTCACGTATTTAGAAGAGCTAGTAACCTTTGAAACTGTTGGTACGTTCGGCGCAACATCATCCTTAATTTTTACTTGTGTAATGATTTTTTGACCGAATGGATTTTTCGAAACTATTGTAAGAAGTTGTCCAATACGCAAAGGACGATTAGATTTTACTTTGAACTTTGGATTTTCATACAATATCACACTGGTAAGATTCATTTTTTCTTGATCTATGAATTCAATCTCGTGATAAGATTGAGCGACACCTTGAATCATTCGATCTTTCGTAGCAGTAATGATATTAGATACTTTCTTATTTTGATAGACCGTCTTTATTGTTTTTTTATAATAGGACTTTGTCGTCTTATTAGAATTTTTTAATGTCAGTTCGACAGTAACCGGCATTTTTAGTGCTTTAGGAAGTTTGAAAACAGAACGTGGATTTGAGCTAGTAGTCGGCAAATCTACTTTTTGACCATTAATTTTTAATTCGTAATTTTTAATTTTCAAATGCTTATCTTTGGTCACAAACCATATTCTATCTTTAGTCTCGTTCATTTGAATATCTTCAACGGGATATCCAATCGGTCGTTTATATACATACCCTTCATTTCCAGCCTCACTTTTGATAATAAAAGCTACCTGAGTGTCTTGAATTGTTATTGGATACTTTAGTCTGAAAATCACTTTTCCTTTTGCGTCCGCTTTAGCAGTACTTGTTTCCTTATCAGATTTCATTTTGACAATGGTATTCGGACTAGTCGTCACCTCAATCGTTCGATCACCATAATATATTTCATTAGATGTTAACGTAGGGATTTTGGTACTTAGTACTTTTACTTCCTTCCAATCAGATAGTAATCCTGATGAATTAGTTGCACGAACTAAAATATGAGTAATTCCGTCCTTTATAAACATTCTTTCTCCGCCATTCCCCGGCTCATCGTAAGAAATTGTTACATAGGCTGCCCCATAAGCTTCTTTTTCAGAAGTATTTACCAATGTCTGATTTTTATAATACTCAATCTCTATTTTTTGTAGACTATCGTTTGCTTTAACCCCAACATAATAATCCGTATTCTTTATGGGGCTCACAGTAAGATCTGCTGGTGATTCGTCGATAAACATCTGATTATAGCTATTTCTATCTAACGAATCTTTTCTGGAAATGCTGATTCTAACAGGAATAGACATGTCTATAATAGTACCATCAGTTAAAGCAGTATTTTTTAAGACTACTTTGCCTTCTGAGTTAGTTACGCCTTTGAAAGATAATCGATTTTTCCCACCACGACCGATGACCCATGCTTCCAATTCAACACTACTATTCGGTTCTGCTGAACCGGTCAAAACTTTATCAGTTGACTCGAACGAATCTATTTTTGCTTTTTTTACTGGACGAAGAAGTCCTTCAAATCTAACCTCCCTGTCGTCTATACCTGTAAAAATCCTTAGACTATAATGATCGCCATCCTGAATGTTCTTGACGGTAGCTGTAGAGGTTTCAGAGAATGAATAAGTAGTATCAAATGTAATCTTTTCAATATCAATTTCACCGTTTGCATGTTCTATCACAATTTCACCATATAGTTTTGAAAAACCAGGCATATGATTTGTTAAAACAAGATCTTCGTTAATGATTTTCATATCCGGTTTAAGTAATGGACGTGCATCCTCAATCATCCAGGTTTTTAAGAAAACCAGCTTTTTGTTTGAAGAAACCATCGAAAGAGATAAGTTCCCGTTATATTTTCGCGGAAGATTAACAGAAAACTTTCCTTTCTCATTTGATTTTATTTCTACGCTACGCCATTCGTACTCTAATTTAAATGTTCGATTCGGAAGCGTAGTTCCGGAGAACACTGGATGTTCTGATGTCACTGTTTGGTCCAATTCAAAAGGGAATTTTTCTAAGCGGGCTTCTGATTCAACAAAAGCAGAACCAACTACTTTTCCATTTAACCAAAAGGAAATATCCCGAATCGGTTCACTTTTTTCAGGAAGAGTACATACAAAACGCCCGGCGTAATCACTTATTGTGCATGTCACTCCATCAATTTGAACTTGCGTACTCGGGAACGTAACTCCAACTAATGATCTATCTACATCCATAAACATATAAAACGGCATTTCTTTAGAAGGCTTAAATGGTCCGATTGATTTCTTGCTGTTGATGGAAACCGGTAAACCTAAACCCTCAACTGCAATTGTATTTTCTTGCTGAATCACTTCCACGGATGGTGACCAAGAAAATTCGAAATTTCCGTTCTGATCGGCTTCGATCAAAATTATGTATTCCCCTCCATTACGAAACTCAAGAACAGCGTATGGCCATGCCCGACCTTTTAATAAATTTGTATGGTAATCATACGTCTCTATTTTAATTTCTGCGGTTGAGGTAGTAAGTAACGTTAACGTTTCTCCTTTTACTCCATCTTGACCTTTTGCATAAGCCTTAATTTGAGCAGTGGTTCCTTTAGGAATAAATACGTTATCTTGACCTGAATATACTTTCCCCTCATAGGTTGCATAAATTACCGCACCTGGAGTCGTAGTTAAATAGAACTCATTATTTGCAGTCAATCCAATGTATGTAACTGTATTTTTTGTCTGTATTTCTGGAGCTGCAACCAGGTCACTCGCTTGATACATGACTTCTTGACTGTCATATCCCCACTTATCTTTAAGATATAAAATAACGTTTGATTCACCAACTTTTTCAGACAGTTCTAATTTAAATTTCCCTTGATTGTCTGCTTTAATCAGATGAAATTCACCTTTAGCATACACATACAACTGTTCACCAGCCTTAGCATTTCCCTCAATTATTTTAGACTCCATTTTGAACGGAAGAATAGATGGGTCTTCTTCAGCATAACCAGTAGTCACATAAATACATGCAGAAATTATAGTTAATAAAATCGTAAATAAAATCCTTTTCATTTAATTACTTTTCTCCTTTAATTTTAATTAAAAATTGACTCTTTACTAACTATATGTGATTTTGATTATTTTTCCTATATTTTTATAATAAATACAATTTCCCACTAAAATTACCTAGATAAAAGTCATTCTCAATTTTAGTTAGATTAACTTTTTTATAAATCGATAACAGTGTCCTATTCTTATATGAAAGCATTAAATATATTGATTGGATCGTATCATTAAATTATATTTGAGTTTTTTCTATAATTAAGTATCGTTTTTAAAAATTTATATATTTTCATTTAGTAGTTGAGAAAGCTTGTTATTTTTTATATCCATCTAGATAACTAAACTATGAAAGAAAATAATTCCCGAACACCCTCTTGGATAAGTAGAGTTATCCTGAAGCAAGTGGCAGAAACAGGAGGTTTTTCAAGTGGTTTTTCGTATTTAGTAGAAGAAATGACGGCAGTTGGCAATCGGAAAGTTTAGAAAACCGTTGGCATGATTCAAAAAAGACGATTTGAAAAGAGAGGATAACTCTACTTATACTGAAACTACCGCGGAATACATAGATATGCATATCTCAGATTGGATTCTCTCATAATGAATGAAGCGTTAAAACAATGGATGCCCCTCGTCAATTCTCTTCTCTCCCGTCTCTCGATTCATCCGAATGAACAGGATGAATGCCGCCAGGCTGCCCTGCTCCGTTTATGGAAATCAATCGAAGAAGGCAAAGTCATGACCGTCACTTTCGCCCGGATCCGGGCCAAAGGCGCGATGCTTGATTACTTAGCCACCCGCAACCGGACACTCGCCGGCGAAGTCGCCGTCGAGACGTTACCGGAACTCCCGCGTCAGCAGCAAGTCTCGTTCACCTACTTACTCGATCAACTGAAACAGGAACTCTCCCGGAAGGAATTCGCAATCCTCCAAGCTCTTCTTCACGGTAATGAGGACACCCTCGGCTACTCCCCAGCTCGACTCCGATCTCTTAAGTCCGAACTCAAACGAAAAGTCCAGGACATCCTCCTATGATGACGTTTTACTTGGACCGGTTGCTGGCCATCATCGAACAGTCACCGAGCTACAGTGTGTTGACGAAAAAGGCCTATCGTGCCGACGTCCGTCATTTCTGTACCCACGCCGAAACGATCGATATCCCTTCCATGCATCGCTACATCACGCTGTTAAAACAAACCTACGCCCCGACAACTGTCTCCCGGCGGATTAATGCGCTTGCGACACTATTTGACGCCTTAGTCGCCGAAAAATCCATTCCTTCGAATCCCTTATCCCGAATCAAGAAACCGACCCGTCCGCTACCAAAACTCCGGACGGCCTTTAGTTACACCGAAGCGAGACGTGTCATTGAGACGCTGCAAGACGATACGATGTATACGTTCTACTTCCTGCTCTTACATACGGGTCTTCGGTTCAATGAAGCCCGACAATTACGTCGGACTGATCTTGACCTGATCGAACGGCAACTGTTTGTCTGTCATGGCAAGGGACAGAAAACACGTTACGTCCCGCTCCACGACGAACTGGTCACTGTCCTGTTGCGCTATCTCGATGTCCTACCGAATGATGGTCCCTTATTTCAAAACACTGCTGGAGGTTTGCTTGATCCGAACCAAACGCGGAAACGTCTTAGGCTTGCCAGTCAAAACGTCTTAAAACGAACACTCCGACCACACGATTTACGGGTGACATTCGCGACGACGATTTACCGGGAACATCGAGCGGATTTACTGACTGTCATGCGTCTCCTTGGACACAGTGACGCCAAGACGACACAACAGTATATCCTGCCGTCGTCTGAAGTCGCTCGTTCTTCAATCAACCGGCTGACGCCGATAACGTATTCAGAATCTGTTGAAGTCTCGTTTCCCGGCTGAGAATATACCCTTCCGTCGTCCGGGAGCTGCCGTGACCGAGCAGGCGCTGAATCTCAACCAAATTACAATCTTCCACCTGATAGAGATGAGTCGCAAACGTAACACGCAAATCATGCGGATGCAACGGTCGTCCACGCAGACTCAGCGACTGCTTACGTAAGGCATCACGAGCAGATTGCTCATTGATTGCTTGTCCTCGTACTGACCGAAAGACGAGTCCTGTCGTCCGATCGCCAAGAAAAGCAAGTAATCGATTGACCAGGTTCACGCCTAACGGAACCGTACGCAGACGTCGCCCTTTTCCGTGTCGCACGAGTAAAGTGAACGTCGCAAATTGAATATCTTCAATCGACAACAAACGGGCCTCCATGAAGCGGAGACCCGTTTGACTGATGAGTTCAAAAAAGAGACGATATGTCGGATGATTGATGTGGCGAATCGTTTGAATCGCCTCTTCAAGTGGATGATGCTCACGTTGTTGGACGTGCTGATGAACAATTGGACGGACATGTTTCATCGGATTTACCTTAAGCCGTTTCGCTCGGACCAGTTCGTGTCCGAGTGCCATCAACGCATGGTACCGTCGCATCGCCGTTGTCGGTTTATACTGTTGAATCAACTGATCAAAATACGTTTGAAGGGACTTGAGCGACCACTCGACATGATTCATCTTCATCTGCCGCAAATCACTGCGGTAAGCTTTAACCGTTCGCTTGCTGTACGAGACGTGTGCAAGAAGATACTGTTCCAGATAGTCGTAATGTGTCATAGGAGGTCCTCCTTCAAGAATTTTAGTAAAAGATTCTCTTTTTCAGAGTCTTTCAATCAGGAAGTTCAGTCTCAGTCAATATTCAAAACATGCTCATTTTACTACTACATGCATCGTTTCCGTATAGGCTGGTCCTTGGATATTACTATGGAAAACTGATTCGGACCGAACATGATAAAAATAAGTCCCCGGCGAACTTGTCTTTGTTCTGATGATGAATGCTTCCGGTTTATCGCCATCCACCCGGAATAAATACTTCCGCACCTGCTTTTGAACTCCTTTTGAATCAATTTTGAACATAAGAACACTTGTAAATTGACGTTGATCATCCCGATAAGGAGACTTAAAAAACACAGTATGGTAAGTTGTCTTTCCTACACGTTCTTGACTCCATGTATAGCCATGTCTTCTCATTCCTTCGTTTGCATCTAAACCTGGAAAGGTAAGCTTCGTATATCCTATTGCAACAACTTTCGCATCTACTGTCTTAGCATTTGTCATCAAGCCGATAAAAACTAAACTGAAAATCAGCATAATCTGAATCATTTTGTTAATCCGGTGCATATTCCATCCTCCTATTCACTATTACTCACTATAAAATACCATTAAATAAGTAATATTAACTTCGTTTTTAAAGTAAAAAAAATTATCAGACTAGATCTTGTATAGCTAAAAAGGTGTTTCGGATAAAAAATCCAAAGCACCTTTCAAATTGAAGACTCCTTTTTATGGAGTCTCTAGGTTATAACAACTAATTTTTATAACGTATCTACAAGTTCAATCACTTTTGTGACATACTCCGTCAAGTAGTCAACCTCTTCGCCACGTCCGAGTTGATTATTAGTCAGCAACTGATCGTTATAAAACACTAAAAACTCTCTAAATTTATTATGACAGAGTCTATTGACTGCATTCGATAAATTATTTTGATACTTAGGAGAAGATAGATTGTGCTCATAAAATTTATCAGCTAACAATGATACAAGCTTTAACGCTTCGATATAGTGTTCGGATTGTTTCTGATAAAATTCGTTACTGCCTTGATTCATCAATGCTCTACCTGCTTCATTTGAAATTACTTCTTTTGTTTTCTTATAATAATCCTCCATAATTCATTCCCACCTTATTCTTGTAATGTCGTACTTTTACCTTTTCGTCAATGAAACGAAAGAATCCCCTAAATGAGTAATCACTATAGTAATTTACTGTGTATCGTTTGAATTTGTGCCTAAAATAAGCTATTTCATTTAACTACTTCAACTAATAAAAACTTGAAACTTGTATAACAAAAAAAAATACTTTTTTAGACTGCATCTAGTTCGATCAACAATTATGAGTAGACCATATTAAAGAACGATGATATCCTTTAATTGTAAAAAAAAATAAAAAATACCAACAAGGAGAGCGATATTAACATGCATGTTATACAAAATTATTTAAGCGCATTAAAGAATATCAAAAAAAGATATTTTCTTACCCCCTTTTTGATACTAATGTATTTGTTTTATGGTCAAAGAATTTGGCATGATTCCAATTTATTTGCGGAATCCAATTATAAGGAACTGTCTGATTACTTTAGATTTGTGATTTCTTTTTTTGTTGTATATAGCTTGATTTTTTTACAAGTGCTTTTTTATCCTCATTTCAGCTACTTTATTCAAACTAACCGAGCTTATAAGGCTGTATTTAAAAAGACTAAAGAAGTTATTAGTTCAGGATTTACAAATTACTTTAGTATAGGCAGCAATATTCCTGATGACGTTTATTTGACCGATAGAAAATCTAACCGATCGTTTGTCGTTTCGGCAGGATCCAAATCAAAAGCTGATCGAGTTGGTGAAGCTAGATGGCTTTACTCATTTTTTATTTTTATAAAATTCATCTTTGTAGATTTTGCTTTACGATTGTCTGTACATATGATTACATTTTTCTTCAGCCCTATTATTTTCCTAATTGCTGTTCCTTTACTGCAAAAAAATAACCTTATTAATGATCTAGAAAAATAATAATTACTTTTGATTTTTTAAAGTACTTAGAAACAGATAATTCTAATCATTAATAGATCAAACATAAATGGTCTGAGTCCTCAATTCATCAGGACCCAGACCATTTGTTTTATTCATTTCTAAAATGGAAGAAAATCATCCACCTCTTCGCTACGACCGAATAACCCAGGGTTGTAAGACTCCCCATGATAGCTTTTATTACAAATTGGACAATGTACATCCCATCCTTCATCAACCTGCCAGTTATAGTTACCTGTTGCATATTTCAGTAGGCGTACTTTTTGTAATGTCCTCGTTTTATGCATACGACTATAGCGACATTTATTATTTACCCATACTTCATCGCACTTACAGATGTAAGTCCATTTATAAGGTTGATCGGCGTCGAGAGCATATTTCGGAATGCCTTCAGTCACACATCCACAAGAAGGACATACTTCATGACGTCCATTATGATGATGCACTATCCGTTTGACGTAAGTATTTAAATGATCACTTTGTCCTGGAGCAATCGGAAAGTGTGAATAGGCGTATAGTCCGGAAGCAATTGGCGCATTCCAATGATAAGTACCTGAAATCACATCACTATGGACAAGTGCCGCACTTTTGACCGGAAGTCCTTCCTTAACAAACTCATCGATATAGCGTTTACCAGATTTCAAAAAATCATCTTGTAAGGTTCTTTTAGGAAATGAGTTCACTCCGTACGGTTTATATTTGGCATCCAGCACATGAATATTCTCGCGATCTGTTTCACCTTCTACAGAATAGAACAGTAAGAAGTCTGGCTTACGCTTTTCGTTGTCTTGATTCCTTAAAAATATTTCACGTTCATAAGCAAGCCGAATCTGGTCTTTTGTGCTCGCATGAGTAAATTTCAGCTCGACTCCACTCAATGTGACATGACGGCTATGATAAGCCAATAATAGGTCTGTCACAGATTGATCAGTTGTTCTGAATCGTAGTTTTTCCAGCTCGTGACATAATTGAAGCAACGTCCATACCTCAAACAACAGAGGCGAGTTTGTCATTTGTTGAATGAAGGCTTGCTTCCGTGGATTTAGTTGTGGGGTCAGCATTTGAATCGCTTCGTATAGCTCAAACACTTCATTGTATCGAGTGTCATGGACAAATAGATGTGTCTCCTCGATATCGATTGCCTCCACTTCAAATAAGTGAGTCGAAAGAAATGAGTCAATCAACCGTACGAGTCGACTTAGGCGCATTGTTCGATTTTTAAAAAGCTCCAGTTCTTGTTCTGTTTTTGCATATCGTCGTTGTAACGCTTCAGCAACCCCTGACTCTTCTCTGGTCGGCCTTAATTTTGATCGACGCGTTGCTTCCTCGCTTTCAAGGGACTTCACTTTACTCTGTTCAATTGTTTCGGCTTGTCGAAGCAGTTTGGATATGCTTTCAAGCATCGTCCGAATCATTTGGTGTTCCGGAATATCCGTATGTCTGACCATAATTTCAGCTTGAATTTTTGGTTGTCCTTTTCGTCGTTCGCGCTCGATAAGTGTGCGAGATGTCCATCGCTTTATCTGTTCAGGTGTAAGCAGTGCTTTATCCATCTTCAACGTCTCCATGGGAGCATCGATAATTTCATCAAGCGCTAACCGTAAATCGTGTAGATGTTGTTCCATTCTTTCGAGAGGAAATAACGCTCCGAGAAGTTCCCGTTCCTCGTCCGATTCATCAGGACGCGTATCCAAGATTCGAAAGAGTTCTTTTACATCAGCCTGCATGATTTCATACTGCTCAAATGACATTGTTTGCGGATAGATGACGACTACTTCTTGGGCAATCATGACATCATTTGCATCATAGGCTTCTACTATGAAACGTCCACACGCATTCATTCCAAACCGCGCTGATTGCCATGTCGCATAACCATCTTCGTACCAATCGTTACTTATTTCGTACCATAAGTTCCTATGTGTGGATGATTGAACAAATTGAATTTCCGGCATTCCTTTTACTGCTACTCGGTCCGCCTCGACTTCTACACCAATCTGAACAAAACGCTTTACTCGCTTCGTGTACTCCTTACTACGATAAATGCCATCCTTTTTCTGAAGCTCAGATCCAACCTCAATTTTTTTTACAGGTGTTACCGTTACTTGATCAAATAATTGATCAATGGATGGAATGAGGGAAATCTGACTTTGATCCACCGTAATTTTTGAACGATACACTTTAATTTCAATCAGTTTCATCTTATCACTCCCATTATTTAAAGAAGTTGATATATCGCCCGTTGTTCTCCATTTTCTCAAGACGCCGCAGTGCATCGGGGTATGTCGCTATCTTTATTTTCAATGCGTCGAAGGCGTTCATAGCTGTTTCATTTCGAGTAGAGAAGTGAATCCGTGGTAACAGCTTCGCCTGTAATAAAAGGTCGGTCGTCCGCGTCGATAATTCGCTGTATTGAAGGAGATGAATCAATTGGTGACGTCCGCGCGCATTGATTCTAGCATCTGAGATAGCTTCCAGTCCTTTAGACAATTCGATAATGTGATCTGCATATTCTTCCACATCCTCAATCGTATGTTTCGGCACAGTCAAATCCGCAAGTGAAACATCGATTCGACCCAGTTGAGAATTGGATTTAATCTGCTCAATCGTCGCTTTTTCCAACGTCGTATGATCGAGTTCAAGTATTAAACTTCGATCAATCACTTTTGGACTTAATGGCTTCACCGTATGATCCATATTCAATGTCCCAATGAAACGAACATTGTCCGGAATTACGAGTTCGAATGGATAGGCAATTAAAGCACTGGCATCCCGGTATCTGATATCTTCATCATATGTGGTTTCCGTCTTTTCTTTATATGCAAGGCAAAAATCACTTGCTTCCTTAAAGTAATGCTTTGGATACAATGAAACGACAGGTCGTGCTTGTTCACGTAGACTTAAGAATTCAGCGAAGTAGTATTCAACGTGTGACAAGTTCATCTCATCGAGACAAATCAAATACAGACCTTCTGTTTTTTGCGCTTCAAGAAGTGCACGTAAAAATGGCGTTTCAACATAACGGCGTTCACTTGGACTGAAGTAACCCAATAAATCTTGTTTATCTGTCCAGCTGGATTGAACTGGAACCATACTTGCTCGCGCACCTTTCAAAGCTCCAGCAAAGGCATGCACAAGACTCGATTTCCCTGTACCGGAAGGACCATTTAAAATGAGCAATACATTGGATTGGATGGCACGTAAAAACAATTCGATCTTTTCTGTAGGGTACAGAAGGCTTTTCTCATTATTATGATAGAAAAGAGATTGGAGCGTTGATAGTAAACTCTCACTTTCGAATGGAAGAACGGGTACGTCTTCTTCTGCAAGCAACTCACTTTTTCGAATCTCTAACAAGATCTCTACGAGTTGACGCTCACTGGAAGCAATCGTATGCAGTTGTTCTTTCAGTCGAGTTTGAGCAACATCTACTTCTTGCTGAAGTTGTTCGAAGGCATTCTTTATCTTTGTTTCTTCTTCCTCGTGCTGAGACTTCTGTGATTCTAGTTTTTCAAGTGCAACGGCGACCTCCTCTTCCTTCAAGTGTAAGACCTGCTCAACCACCGTAGCCGTGATGTCTGATCCAAAAGCTTCTTCGGCAGCCTGTACAAATGTTGCGCCTCCGATACGATGTAATCGCTCTGGCAAGTTTAATTGAATTGGAGCAAGTGAATTTGGATTGAATGTCAATAATTCGCTCAGTGTCTTTGTATTTCGCATTGGCAAGTAACTACATGTATAATAAGGCGAAAATGTAGTATCTAGTTTGCTTGAGCATACACTGGAAATTTCCCACGACCGATTTGGATTAAGGGGATGAGGGCACGGCACATAACCAGATGACGTAGGTAGCATGACGCGCATGTTCACGATTTTTCGTTTCGTATCAGTTTGCATAATATTTTCTCTAATCGGTTCAACTGTCAGTTGGTTTCCGAATATACCAGAATTTTTGAATCGTTCATAAAACACTTTTGTATCTTCTGTTGTAGGATTTTGTATCTCTTTTAAAAATTCCTCATTTTCTCTTAACCATTCATCAAATAGATTAGTTTTTGATCCGGTTGGTGTAGTCATGAATATCCTCCTCTTCAAAGGTAAAAATAGCCTTTTAATAATAGTACATCATTTTTTGGAAATTAAGGGTCTTATTCCTTATTTCTTTTGACTTCATTACGGTTTTACTTTCAATATAAAATTACTATATCTCTTTATAAAATATGTTCTATCACTCGAATTGAAACAAAGAAATGAGGCCATTTAAGCACGGATGCTTAAATGGCCTCATTTTATAGAAAGAAAGCTCGTTATAGCTACTTGCCTTCTTACTATAATTTAAAATTATTAGTCACGACTATATAGGTCACGCGTATACACTTTATCTTCAACATCGCTCAACTCAGGATGCATCCGATTAGAAAGAATGACATCTGACTCTTGCTTAAACGCTTCAAGATCGCGAATGACACGTGAATTGTAGAATGTATCTTCCGTCAACACAGGTTCGAAGACCGTCACTTCGATTCCTTTTGCCTTGATTCGTTTCATGATGCCTTGAATCGACGAGGCACGGAAGTTGTCTGAGTCTGTTTTCATCGTCAAACGATAAACTCCAACGACTTTCGGATTTTGTTTGATGATTGTATCCGCAATATAATCTTTCCGTGTTCGGTTCGCTTCAACGATTGCCCCGATGATGTTATTCGGCACTTCATCATAGTTCGCAAGAAGTTGCTTTGTATCTTTTGGTAAGCAGTACCCACCATATCCGAAAGAAGGATTATTGTAATGATTGCCGATCCGGCTATCGAGTCCAACTCCTTCAATGATTTGTTTTGTATCAAGATTACGGACTTCTGCATACGTATCAAGTTCGTTAAAGAACGCGACACGCATCGCTAAATACGTATTGGAGAACAACTTGATGGCTTCAGCTTCTGTTGAATCTGTCAAAAGAATCGGCACATCCTTCTTGATGGCTCCTTCAAGTAACAGATCAGCAAACTGCTGCGCTCGCTCCGACTGTTCACCAACGACGATGCGTGATGGATAAAGATTGTCATGTAGTGCTTGTCCTTCACGGAGGAACTCCGGTGAGAAGATAACGTTCGGCGTATCGAACTTCTCCTTTAGCTCTTGTGTGTAGCCAACCGGTACCGTCGATTTGATGACCATCGTCGCATCCGGATTAATAGCAAGGACTGTCGCGATGACGCTCTCAACAGTGCGAGTATTAAAGTAGTTCCGTGTTGGATCATAATCCGTCGGAGTCGCAATAATGACAAATTCCGCATCTTTGTAAGCTTCAAAATTATCAGTTGTCGCATGCAGATTCAATTCTTTGTTTTGTAAGAAGTTTTCGATTTCCGCATCAACAATTGGCGACTTCCGATCATTAACGAGCTCGACACGTTCTTTAATGATATCAATCGATGTGACTTCATTATGCTGTGCGAGTAAGACCGCCATCGAAAGGCCAACGTATCCTGTTCCTGCTACTGTAATTTTCATGTTAAGTCTCTCCTTTCTTATAATTTGACGTTGTAGTACTCTTTATACCAGTCAACGAATTTTCCAAGGCCGTCTTCAATACTCGTGCTTGGTTTAAAGTCAATATCACGCTCGAGTTCGGATACATCTGCGTAAGTGCGAAGAACATCACCTGGCTGCATCTCCATATACTGTTTGTTCGCTTCTTTACCGATTTTTTCTTCTAACACATTAATGAACTTCATTAATGGGACGGGATTGTTATTTCCAATGTTATAAACACGGTAAGGGGCAAAACTCGCACCCAGTTCGTCGATACTTTCATCCCAATTCGGATTCTTTTCTGGTGCAAGTGGAATGAGTTTGACGATTCCTTCTACAATATCATCGATGTAGGTGAAGTCACGTTCCATTTTTCCATGATTAAACACTTTAATTGGATTCCCCTCAAGGATATCTTTCGTAAAGGAGAAATAGGCCATATCTGGACGCCCCCATGGACCATATACCGTAAAGAATCGAAGTCCTGTCGTTGGGATATTATAGAGATGACTATATGTATGTGCCATCAATTCATTTGATTTTTTAGTCGCAGCATAAAGACTGACTGGATGGTCAACATTATGATTGGTCGAGAACGGTGCGACCTTGTTCCCACCGTATACAGAACTAGACGAGGCATACAATAAATGATCGACTGGATAGTTCCGACAAGCCTCTAAGATATTAAGGAATCCGGTTAGATTGGAATCTAAATAGGCATACGGATTCTCAATGGAGTACCGGACTCCTGCTTGAGCTGCTAAATTGATGACAACTGCCGGTCGATGTTCTTCAAAAATTTTATTGATACGCTCTTGATCCGTTAAATCACATTCAACAAACGTAAAATTTTTATTATCGTTTAGCTGAGCTAGTCGGTCTTTTTTTAAATTTAAGTCGTAGTAAGTATTCATATTATCCAAACCTATTACGCTATAACCATGATTCGTTAACTGATTTGATAAATGCACACCAATAAAACCAGCGGCGCCTGTAATTAAAATATTTTTCAATTAATCCACCCACCTTTACTTTTTTATTTTTTTAATGTACTTTTTTATTTCTATAAGAAAAATATTGAGTTCTTTTATTTTTAAAGCAAAAGAAAATAATAGATATATAACAAGCGAAATACAAATTGTTATAAAAATTGATAACGTTTCGCTTATATGCAAAATCATTAAATCAAATGCAATTCTTGATAAAATAATCGAAAAAAAGCTAGCACTTGATATTTTTAAATTAACTAAAAGTAATTTTTTTAGATTTAAACCTCCTATTTTCTTTCTTAAGTTTCCTATTAAGAGTAATGAAGTAATAATTGCGGATAATGAAGTAGATAAAGCCAATCCCCCTATTCCTATATACTTAGCTAGAGTTAAATTCATAGCTATGTTTAAGATTAATCCTATAGATGCATTTATTGCCGGAGTCTTTGTATCTTTTAAAGAGTAAAAAACCTTTGACAAAACTTCTCTATATCCCATCGCAAGAATTCCTATTGAATAAAAAAATATTACTGTAGAAGTTAATATTAAAGCTTCCTTATCAAAAGCACCTCTTTCAAATAAAAATGAAGTTATTTCTTTTGAAAAAAACAATAAAAATACTGTAATTGGAATTAACATATAACTCAATAAAAACGAAACTTTATATATTTGTTCTTTCAGTTTACGAAACTCACCATTAACAACCATTTTCGAAATTTTAGGGTATATTAACATTGAAATCGTTGTAATCAAAACACCTTGAATTAAAAAAATAACTCTATTGCCATAATTTAGCGCAGAAATACCTCCAGCGGTTATTTGAGAAGCCATAGTTCTATCAACTAAAGTATTAATTTGATTAATTGATGTCCCCATAATTACAGGTAAAGATAAGTAAAAAATCTTTCTTATATTCTCATCAAATTTCACCTTTATAGAAATAATAAAACTTTTTCTATAAGCAAGACCGCAAACTATAATTAATTCAATTAGCATTGAAATTACTATACCCATTGGCAAAAGTGAAAGGCTAACACTCGAACTTAGTATGATGAACAATATAATAGATAAATTATATGGAATACTTATTATAGCCGTAGCTACGAAAAAATTATTTATTTGCAAATAATTTGTAAGAATAATCGATATTCCTGTAAAAAATATTCCCAAAACACTAATTTTTGTAAAATTCACAGCTAATTCTAAAGTATCGTTTGAAAATCCAGAAGCAAATATTCTGACAAAAAACTCTGTTTTAAAATAAACCAATGTTATTAATAAAGTGGCTATAATTATAACCAGTACTATTAACTGATTAGTAAAATAATCTGCTTCTTTTTTCGTTTTTTTATTTTTAATTTCTGTATACATAGGTATGTAGGTAGTTGCTAAAGAAGTAGCTATAAAAACAAAAATAGTCCCCGGTATTGTTAGGGAAATTAAATAAGCATCACTTACACTAGAAGATCCATAAAAATATGCTAAGGTTAGTTCTCTACCAAATCCAAAAATTTTGGAAATGAGAGTTATTGTAATTAAAAGTACTGCTGTCTTTTTCATTATAAGTATCAACCTTTTTTAAAATTATATTGAAAGTAATTTATCAACAAACAAAAACTGTTTTTCAGCACTTTGTTTAGTTTTTTGCAAATTATAGGTTGGTACTTTTAATAATTCGTTTACAACTTCTTTTGCATTTAAAGATTCTATTTTTTCTATATCCATAATTCTGATATCTTCATTTAACGACGCAATACTATTATTTGTTTTCATACTATAAGATATATTATACATTGGTTTATTCATGATATACGCTAAGATGTATGAGTGAAATCTTGTAGCAACTACACCTTTAGATTTTTTTATTACATCTAAAGATTCTTTCATATTATGGTGATTTATCACACTTACATTACCAGCTATATTATTAGGTAACAATTCTATTATTTTATTTATTGCCACGTGATCTCTCTCATTTTCACAAAACCCCATTAAATATACTTTACTGAATTTTGCTAAAATCTCTTCAATCATTTCAATATTTTTCTTCAAATAAATTTTTTCGAAATCTTTTAACTCTTTTCTACTACCTAAATCAATAACAGATATAACAATATAATCTTCTAATTGAGATGATTCGACTTCCATTTGAAAAATCATATCTTTTGCTAATCTTACATTTTTTAAATCTTTGAACAACTCATAAGAATAATCATCTCTAAAACAAATATCATCTACGCCACTTATTACCTTCTTACATTTACTTACAAACTTTTCAGTTTTATAATATCCCATGCTACAACTCATATAAGCTACTTTATCAAAAAAGAAATTATTTATTCTTTTTTTTACTAGACTTTTATTAGAGGTAGTATTTTCGTCAAATAAACTTCCTGTAACCAATATATTTGTCTTAATAAACAATGAAATAAATGATATGACTATGAGATATACTAATAAAGAATTATTAAAAACTTTCCATAATAATTTATTGAATCCAATAAACTTTAAATTTTTAACATTCGACCATTCGTTTGAATATTTTTTAGGTCCTAGCATATAAAAATCCACATCGTTATATCTCTCGTATAATTCTTTAATAAATAAATCATCACCTAGATTATTTGATACATACGCTGAAACGAATACTTTCTTTCTGTTCATAATAAAACATCTCCAATATTTTTATTTAAATAAAATATTCTCATACAATATAGATTTAGTTTGTATAGAACTAAAAACTATAAATAAAATTATAATTAAACTTGTGAAAAAAATTTTTTTGTTTTGTTCAAGAGAATATAAAGTTTGAGGAATTAATATAATAGCAGAGATAATAAATAATTCATTAAATCTATATATATATACATAACTTACTGAAACAATATTTATAAAAATCAAAACATAAATATTGTTCATAAAATAGTGTGTATTTTGAAGGGTTATTTTATTTTTTCGAGAAAATAAAATAATCATACTATAGATCATTAAGAAGAAACTTACTCTAAAAAAACCTACTCCATATTTATCATCACTATTTATTTGATTTAAATAATAGTCATATGGACTATTAGGTAATAAAATATTAGATATTTCGTTAAAATAGAAAATAACTATTAGAGATACAGTGACTAATATAAATGTTCGAACTTTACTAAGACTAAAAGCTGCAAAAAAGTATACTAGCACTGAAACCCATGCGCTAAAGTGTACCCCTGAAGCTATACTAGCTATAACTAGATATTTGAAAGTTTTTCTTTCTAATGCATATTTAATTCCTAACATTAAAATTGAGGCAGCCATCACACTGGTTGTACCATTCATTTGAAATATAAATAAACCGCATGATAAATATAAAAATAAACCTAACCATCTAGGCTTAGAATATTTGTATATCGTGTATAAAATAAAGAAATTTGTAAATAGAGCATATGTAAATACCCATATTTGAGAGTTTTCACTTACATTAGTTAAAGTCCAATCAATTAGATAACGCAACCATTCATATGATTTCACATTAGAAAAATCAAATTGAGAACCGATCAGCATATTAAAACTATTTCTATAATTGAACTCATCACTTTGCCTTGAATTAAAAATCGATATAGTTGCTGTATCTCTAAATCCTGAAATAGCAACCAATATGATTAATGTATAAAAAAATAAAATAATGGATATTATATTTCGATTTTTTATAGAATTAAATTTTATTTTTTCAATTAGATATGTTAATGGAACAGTTAAAATTAACGAGTAAAAATAAACATTTATCAAATAACATCCTTCTTTCTAAAAACTCAAGAATCTATGCTTATATATTTTTTTGTCCAGTAAATTTTTAACAGGAGACCAAATGGAAACATTAAAAGAAACAACATTTTTTTATTGCTGTCTTTATACATATTGATAATATTTATTTTAGCAATCAGACTATAGCAAATATATAACAACATTTTTTTACATCTAGCTTTTAAATTGTATCTATTATCTATTCCAATCTTTGCAGCAAAAATACCGCCTTTAGGATTTTTCAGTCTTAGCAATCTCCCAGATCTAGTAAGTCCATCTTCCTGATAATTATAAATATATATAATTTTATTAATAAAAAGCATATCGTATTCTTTTCCAATAGTTGCCCATATTGCGCCTTCAGGAACATAATTTTCATTTTCATATTCAGGAAAGGGATATTTTTTAAGAACTGAAGTTTTCCAAACCTCTGCTTTTTCACTTATATCATTTCTATTTATTCTAATATCTATAAAGTTCCCAATAATTTTATTTTCAGGAAATGACTTTCCACTAATTTCTCCCATAGTATTTTGTTTCAAAAAACTTAATCCGCACAATTTTTCATTATCTACTAAATTCCATTCTTTTAAAATACTAGATACTGCATCTGGAGTTAGAGTATCATCGGAATCTACAATCATAGTTAAATCTGTGCTTATATATTTCAAAGACTCATTGTGTGCTGTATGCTTTCCTCCATTTTTCTTATAAACGTATCTAAAAGAAAAGTAGTTATTCATAAAATTATTAACAACTTCTTTAGTATCATCAGTACTACCATCATCAACTATTAACCAATTAAAATCGTAAGAATCTTGTTGAAGTAAACTTTGATATAATTTCTGTAATTCGTTAGATCTATTAAAAGTAGGGGTAACAATAGTTAATTGTTTCGATTTCATACTTAACTTCCTTTTTATTTAAATTTTTTATAATGTAATTTATTTAAATAAACGTTTAACACCATACAAACAAAATTAAAGCCCAAAAAATTATATATCATTTTTATTAATTTACTTCTTTTACCTGAACGATAATTTAATAAAACAAATAATTTCTCTAATTTTTCTTTATAATTAATTCTCACACCTTTTTCATAGTCATAGTAGTTTGCCAGTAAAATTTCATATTCATAACCTAACATATTAAAAAAGTTTTCTTTATCTTTTTCATCCATTTTTTTATTATCATTTGTATAAAAAAACCATTTATCCAAAATTTGTGTGTAGTCATTCAATCTTTTTTGATCTGCAGTTCTAGAAATAGAATTTTCTCTAATTCGATAACAATATACTGGATAATCTAGTGAAGAGAAGAAATTTGCGTTAGTTATGAGTTTAAAAAACCAATCTATATCTTCTGCTAGTAAAGATTCTTGAAAATATAGCTCTTTATCAATAAACAAAGATTTTTTTGTCACCTTTAAACAAGCACTTACTGATACTTTTTTTTGTTTAGATATGTATTCATATAATTGTGTTTGATTTAAGACATCAAATTTATAACCTGCTGATTTTGTCAATTCTCCATTTTTTTTAAGTTTTGATGTTTGTAAAAATAGTACTTCAGTATCTTTTTCAAATATTAATTTTTTTTGCGCTTTACCTAGCCAATCACTTACCCAAAAATCATCACTATCTAAAAAGATTAAGTATTTTCCATTAGAGTTTTCAACTCCTAAATTTCTAGCTGAAGAAGCTCCACCATTTTTTTTAGTAAACACCTTAAATCTAATATCTATTTTTTCATATTCTTTGCAAATTTTTAAACTACTATCTGTTGAACCATCATCAATAAGTATTACTTCATAATCAGTAAAACTTTGCATTATTATGCTATCTAAACATTTCTTTAAAAAGACTTCACTATTATATATTGGTACTATTATTGAAAAATACGTAGATTCCATTTTATAAATTCTCACTTTCAACTATCGATTCAATTTGTGGTAACTGAAATTTTTCACCTAAAATGTAATCAAATTCATCTGGATCAAATTTAGTATATCCACTTGCATTATAAAAAGTTAATTCACCAAATATTATATTCCCATTAATATTGTAAAAATCTACTCTCACATGTGGAAAATCTTTAGATAAAATCTCAGAAAATTTAATCATTTCATCAAAATTTTTCGGTTTATCCAAAGAAATATCGATTGCTTTATATTCTGATCTTTTATAAGGCAATTGTTTGAAGTCTTTTGTAAAAAAACTACATTTACCTGCAGAATGATCGTCTACATAATCTATCATCGTATATAAATATTCAACTTTTCCATTAAAACAAAAAAACTTATAATCTGGTAAATCATTATTGTGATCTCTTGCTAATAACTTTTCAATAATAATTTTAGGTTTTATATCATAATAAGCCCATTCTCTTCCATAATTGAATTTTAATTTAAGCCATTCATTTAATGTTTGCTTTACCTTTGAAATATCTAAATTAGTTTTGTCCTTTACAATTATATTGGTCCCAGAACCATGTGTAGCTTTTATAATAAATTCATTTGGTAAGCTTTCAAAATCTATATCATCTACATTTTGGTATACGCCATATAAATCATTTAGTAACTTACCTAAGTTTTTTGATTTCACATAATCTCTTACTAGATATTTATCAGAACAATTGACCATATTTTGATTTCTATAATTCAACTTATACCATTGAATTTTTTCAGTGTATCTTACCGGATTTTTTAAGTTCAAAAATCTCCCCGTCTTTACAAAATATTGAGCTTTTATTATTTTCTTATCACTTATTTTATCTGATAATTTCAACAAATTTAATCTCAGCTTTTGGTTTGGAATAATCTTTTTATATATTTCCATTTATTTCTCCTTGTTATTTATATTATTTTTTTAATCTCGTTTAAATATTTATTAATTACGATAGTTCTATCAAATTCTTCTTCAATTTTTTTTCTAGAATGCATATTAAACATAGTTAGTTCATTTTCATCTTTAATGATTATTTTTTTAATCATTTCAACCAACGATTTATAATTTTTAACTTCAAATGTGTAACCATTTTTACCATTTTCAATAGTTTCTTTACATCCTGGGATATTCGACGCTAATAAGATCCTTCCCATTGCACCAGCTTCAAGAAGAACATTAGAAATCCCCTCACCGCCTTGTGAAGGTTGAATTAGACAATGTATATCTTCAATAAAGGGTTTTATATTTGATTGATAACCTAAGTAACGGATTATACCCTCTTTATCATAAAAATCTATTTTTTTCGATAAATCAATTTCTGTATGCTCTACAAAACCTATAACATCAAATCTAGCTTTTTTTCCTACTATCTTTTTTATTTCTTTTGCTGCATTTAAGTACTCTTCAATACCTTTATCTTTCATTATTCTTCCAACAAATATGAAACGAATTTCACCAGTCTTCGGTAAAGGTTTTAGAGTATACTCCTCAAGGTTAACACCTGATCCAGGTATCACTTCATGTTCACTTTTCACAATTCCATTTGTTAAAAGTATCTTTTCATCATTAGTATTTTGAAAAAAAATTTTAGAAGATTTTTTTAATCCTAATTTGTATAAAATCACTAATATCTTTTTCAAGATATTTGGTTTCTTGAAACCGCTACCTAGTCCAGTAATATTAGTTAAGTAAGGTATCTTCAATAAAGAACAAGCAATACCGCCATAAAGATTCGGTTTTATAGTATAAGTTAAAACTATATCTGGTTTATATTTTTTTAGAATCTGTAAATAATGTTTAATTAAACTTAAATCTTTTATCGGATTCGTCCCTCTACGATCAACATTTGTTTCAATAAATTTGCAACCCCAATTTATCATTTTAGGTACTTTATCATCATCGTAAGGCATAGATAGATAAACTTCATATCCATCTTTTAATAATTGTTGAATTAATTCTTTTCTGAAGTTATAAATAACAAATGCATGATTCCCAAGTAGCATGACTTTCTTTTTCTTCATAGTTACTCATCCTCACCTAGCTATTGACAATACTTTTATGTATTGATGTCTCAAAATCACAAACTTGATATTCATCAGATTTTGAAAGATTTTTATTATAAATTTTATTGCCGAAGATCTTATTAATGATATTAATTTTTTTACTAGCTAATTTGATTAACAAATTAAAAGAAGAAATAAAATATATCTTACGTCTATTGTATCTAGCGGCAACTTCAATAATTTGTTTAGTACTTACATAGTCTGTATTTTGTGGATAGAACACACCTGAGTTACTCTTTTTAATTATTTGCTCAATTAGACAATTTAAATTATCGATATAAATCATACTTCTTTTATTACCTAGATCAATGAAAAAAGGTGTGATTTTTGCTAGTTTTATTAACTTTTTAAAGTTACCTTTACACCCAGGTCCATATACTACCGGTGTACGAATTACTGCTGTTTTGAATTCTTTGCTGTTCATTGACTGAATTTGTAAATCTGCTTGTAACTTACTATCTCCATAAAAATCTGCCGGGATTGGAACAGTATTTTCGTTGATGCTACTATAGTCACCAATTTTATTATCTAATCCATAAACAATAATACTGCTCATAAAAATAAACTGTTTTACATTTTCTTTCTTGGCTTTTTCAGCTAATTCAATCGTCAAGTCTCTATTGATTTTGTAATATAATTCTTTAAGTTTTGGATTACGAGAAACATGGGCTATACCGGCAAGATGTAAAACAGTATCATAAGGACTAAAATCAGTTTTACGCCATTCTTCTCCTCTTACAGAAACATAATTCAGATCAATTTCTTTATTGCCTGACTGAATCCATTCTTTAAATTTGTTCCCTATATAGCCATTCTCACCTGTAACAAGCACTTTTTTCATCGTTGTTTACTCCTTCGTACTTGCAACTTCTTTTACAGTAATCTTTCCTGTACCACCTTCAACTACTCCATCACTTTTTAGAACACTAAAGATTGTTGCAATAAAACACCGCGTATCCATTAGAATTCCCATTCGTTGAATATACTCTCCATCAAGCCTAGCTTTAACTTCAATCGGCAATTCATCACGACCATTGATTTGTGCCCAACCTGTCAAACCGGGTAATGTATTGTTGGCTTGATACTTATCACGTTCATCGATTAAATCGTATTGATTCCATAAAGCAGGACGTGGTCCCACGAATGCCATCTCACCTTTCAAAATATTAAAGAGTTGTGGTAATTCATCGAGACTTGTTTTCCGTAGAATCTTACCAACACGCGTAATATATACATCTGGATCTGCCAACAAATGTGTTGGAGTATCATTTGGCGTTTCAATGTACATCGTTCGGAATTTTAGAATGTTAAAATGATTTTTATTTAAACCCACTCGTTTTTGCTTAAAAAATACTGGACCTCGTGATTCGATCTTAATTGCAGCCATGATTAGGATAAAAACAGGAATTAATACTAAACAAGCGACAAAAGCAATCGAAAATCCAAGGGGACGTTTGATTTTTAAGTAATTCAAATTTCATTCCTCCTCTTTACAGACGGTTTATTAAACTAAATTTTCTTCACGCACAACTACATCGTTCGCAATATCAAGTAAAACCATTCTTAGTTGCAGTGGTGTATTCTTATATCGATCAACTAAATTTAAAATGTTTATGACCGGTTCTTTTTGTCGCGTTCGACCGACAAAGATTTTTGGATAAATCGCTTCCGGGTCCACTTCGCCGTCTTTCAGAAGTTCTTCATACATCTTCTCTCCAGGTCGAATTCCTGAGAATACAATCGGCATTTCGTCTTCTGTAAACCCACTCAGTTCAATCATATTTTTTGCAAGATCGACAATCTTAACCGGCTCACCCATATCAAGAACAAACACTTCTCCACCATCGGCTAAGATGCCCGCTTGAATGACCAAGCGACTTGCTTCTGGGATTGTCATGAAGAATCGTGTCATCTCTGGATGAGTCACAGTAACAGGCCCGCCTGCTAAAATTTGTGACTTGAACAGTGGAATCACAGATCCGCGACTACCCAGTACATTTCCGAAACGAACGACAGCGAATTTGGTTTTACTGCGACGCCCTAGTTCTTGAACAACCATTTCTGCAATTCGTTTTGTTGAGCCCATGACGTTTGTTGGATTTACGGCTTTATCCGTTGAGATCATGACAAAGCGCTCTGCTTGGAATAAATCAGCTACTTCAGCGACATTTTTTGTTCCATATACATTATTTTTGACTGACTCGTACGGATTTGCTTCCATTAACGGAACATGCTTATGTGCTGCTGCGTGGAAAACAACCTGTGGCTTATGTGTCGCAAATACTTCTTCGAGGCGCGTTCGATCTTGAACATCTGCAATGATAGGGACTAAGTTAATCGGAAACTGGAGTCCACGTAGTTCCCGTTCAATCAGGTAAATACTGTTTTCTCCATGACCAAGTAATACAATCGTTGTTGGATTAAATTGAATGATTTGTCGGCAAATTTCTGATCCGATTGATCCGCCCGCTCCAGTGACAAGGACTGTTCGTCCTTCAATTTCTGATTTAATTCCCGAAATATCAAGTTCAACCGGCTCACGACCAAGCAAATCCTCAATGGAAACATCACGAATCGCACTGACAGAAATCTTACCCGTAATCAATTCCTCAATCATTGGCAACGTCTGAACGTTTTTACAAAGCGTTTTCGCTTCCGTGATTAGTTCAATTCGTCGTTGTTGTGTCAATGACGGGATTGCAAGGACAATCGCTTCAATCTGGTGTTTTTCAATGACGGATTTCAAATTTTTTGTTGTTCCAACAACTTCAATCCCTTGAATCATGAAATGCATATTTTTAGGATCATCGTCCAAAAAGGCAACAGGCTTTAACTCATGAAACGGTGACGCGTACAATTGGCGGACTAATGACCGTCCTGCCCGACCTGCTCCAATGACAAGTGTCCGTTTACGTGATTTGACCATCCGGCGAGGTAGTGCATATTTGCGCCAATGTTGGCCAATTCCAAGTAAACGCAGCGCGATACGAATCGCACCGAGCAATAATAAAGAAATACAAAAACTAAGAATTGTGATCCGTTCGAGCACTTGTCCAAACACAAAATTCTGATAGACCATTAAGCCAATCGAACTTGCACCAAGTGACAATGATAAAGTCAGTGCCTCCTGAATACTTGCGTACTTCCAGTTGACACGGTACAGCTTCATTAAGAAAGCTAATGTAACGAACAACAAAGCAAAGACAGCAGCTGATTGCAGTAACAACTGACTATCAATGAGTTCAAACAGTTCTTTAGGGTATAAGAAAAAATAAGTAAATCCCATCGCCAGCCCTAAAGCTACAGCATCAATACACGCTAACGTCAGGGTTCGGTAATAATAGTAAAATTTCAAAAAGCAGTCTCCTTTCTGTTTATGATTGGTGAAAAATACTTAGACAAGTGAAGATGCTTTTGCTCGTTCTGCCAGTAATTCTTCCATCATCTTGGCCACATCGTCTCCTAGATCATCCCGCTTCAGTGCAAATTCAAGTGTCGTTTGAATAAATCCTAATTTTTCACCAACATCATATCGCTTACCTTTAAATTCATAGGCAAAGACGCGTTGCATTTCATTGAGTCGTGTAATCGCATCGGTCAATTGAATCTCACCGCCAGATCCGACTTCTTGTGTTTCTAAGTATTTAAAAATTTCCGGTGTCAATAAATAACGACCTAAAATCGCCAAATTCGATGGTGCTGTTCCTGGTGCCGGTTTTTCAACAAATGATTTCACCTTATGTAAGTGCTCTGAGATGCTTGTGCTTGGATCGACAATCCCATAACGATGCGTATCTTTATCCGCAACCGGTTGTACACCGATGATAGAGCTATTCGTGATTTCGTACTGTTCAATTAATTGTCGCGTACACGGCACTTCCGCTTGCACAATATCGTCACCAAGCATAACGACAAACGGTTCGTTACCGATGAAGGCTTTTGCTTGAAGAATTGCATCTCCAAGTCCTTTCGGCTTAGACTGACGAATGAAGTGGATGTTAATGTTTGTTGTCGCTTCAACGAGATGTAATAATTCCGATTTATTTTTGGCGATCAAGTTCGCCTCCAGTTCCGGTACGGAATCAAAATGATCCTCAATCGCGCGTTTTCCCTTACCGGTAATAATTAAAATATCTTCAATTCCCGACTCAATGGCTTCCTCGATAATATATTGAATCGTCGGTTTGTCGACAATCGGTAACATTTCCTTTGGCATCGCTTTTGTTGCCGGTAAAAAGCGTGTACCGAGTCCTGCTGCTGGAATAACCGCCTTCTTTACACGATTCATGAAATTCACTCCCAGTTCTAATTTCAGATTTCCATAATATAATCAACTTGGCATTCTTTATGTAAATTAAGATAACACACCCTATGGAACTTATTCCATAAAGTTTTCCATTTTTTAATAATGTAAGCGTTAACATAGAAAAAAGAGAGTCGGAATTCACTCTCTTTACCTTTCCTTTACATTAAAAGCATTAGACCCATTGCCCTTTCCAGTTCTTTTCAACTGGGCTTGGTGGATTAATGGCTACCAATTGATTCAGTAACACTGCTTCGTTATTTTCATAAATTTCATCATACAGCCAACCCTCAAGTTCCTGCGCTAAGAACTTGCGACACTCACTCCAATAAAACGGACGTTTCTCCACATGATGCGCATCCGAAGCAACAAGATGAGCCAGACCATTTTCGAGTAAAGCTACAGCGAACCGTTGGACATCTTTACCGTACTTCCCAATCAAACTGGCACACGTCACTTGACTGATGGCACCATTTGAAATCAAATCAAACAGTAATGTTGGATTTTGAATGATGGCTTTGTTTTTTTCTGGATGGGCAATGACAGGGACGTAGCCGTCGGAAATTAATTCCGCAAACACTTGTCGCGCGTACGACGGAATCCCCGTCGATGGGAATTCTACTAGCAGATAACGTGAGTCAGCGAGTGACAAGGCAACACCCGTCTTCACTTCTTCAATCAACTCGCCTGTCAGACGAACCTCATGTCCGGGATGAATCGTAACTGGAATATTTCGTTGTTTCAACAGAACATTTAACTCAGCGACTGTTAATAGGACATCGACGTCTGTCGTCTCGAATTGGGGGTGGAACAAATGTGGTGTCGCGATAATTCGTGTGACCCCTTCATTTGCAGCCTGTTCTGCTAAACGCAATGCTTGTTCGACACTCGCCGGACCATCGTCGACAAGCGGTAAAAGATGACAATGTAGATCAACCATGATGGAATCCCTCACTCATAGGAATAGTAGTATTGATATGCTGAATCATCTGTCAGTTCACGACGGTTTAAAACGACACCCAGAATTTTTGCTTCAGCAAGTTCCAATTGTTCTTTTGCTTTTAACACACGTTGACGATCGGATGTCGTACAGCCAACGACTAAAACAACACCATCCGTCAGTTTTGAAGTAATCCGGCTATCAGCTACTTGTAAGAGTGGTGGTGCATCTAAAACAATCACATCGTATTCGTCACGCAATTTCAGAATCAAGTTTTCCATTGCTTTAGATGATAACAACTCAGCCGGATTCGGTGGAATTGGTCCTGCTGTTAAAATCGATAAGTTATCGACTTTTGTTGGGAGGATAGCTTTTTCAAGTTCGGCTTGACGTGTCAAAAGACTTGATAAACCTAGACCATTGGCAACTCGGAACGTATAGTGCACCGTCGGACGACGCATATCGGTATCGATAATCAAGACTTTCTTGCCTTGCTGTGCATAAGCAACGGCTAAATTTGATGATGTTGTTGACTTGCCTTCCCCTTGCGTAGCTGAAGTCACAAGGATAACTTGAATTTCACGATCAACGGCCATGAATTCGATGTTCGTCCGAATCGTTCGATACTGCTCGGCGACCGGTGATTTGGGCTGCGTGACAGTAATCAGATTCCGAGCGTCTTTATTCATTTTACTTTTCTTAGCCATACTGTTTAACCGCCTCTCGTTTTGACGCCTTTTTTGATGCATTAAAGACTTTGCTGTCGATATCTGGGATACTGCCTAAAACCGGCAAATCCAAAATTTGCTGGACTTGCTCCTCCGTCCGGATTCGACGATCGAGCACTTCACGTAAAAATGCTAGACCAACTCCAAGTAAGAAGCCGACGACTGCAGCAATCGCTGTATTCAGTAAAATGTTTGGACTGACTGGTGCTGTTGGAATTCCTGACACCGATAAGACTTTGACGTTATCGACGTTCATGAGCTCTGTGATATCTTCACTAAAGACTTTAGCGACAGAGTTTGCGACGTTTGAAGCGAGCGCAGCATCCGTGTTTTGAACGGAGACGTTGATAACCTGTGAATTTTGCTCACTTTCAACCGTAATCATGTTGTTTAAAGCACTGATACTATCGGGTGCATTTTTGACTTCGGCTTGGACTTTTTCTAAGATAGCTGGACTTTTAATGATGACACGATATGTATTGACAAGGGTGACGGACGATTGAACTTGCGAGGCATCGATCACATCGTTTTCCTGTTTCTTCGGCGTGACGAGAATTTGTGTACCGGCCTGATAAGTTGGCTTGATTAAAAACGTACTGACAGCAAATGAGATGAGGGCTGCGACGATTGTGAGTGCGAGAATCCGCCAAAGCGATTTTCTCAAAATCGAAAATAATTCTTGTAAACTAATCGTTTCATTCATGGTTTAATTATTCTCCTTTATCTGTCTAATGCGATGACTTTTTCATCAACTAATGCTCAGTATAACAAAAAATTGGGAAATGGTTGATTAAATTTCAGGAAATAACATACGTTTTTTGAAATTTGTTGCGTATAATAAAGAATGACATGTTTCTTTTTACATGGATTTCCGGATATAAACATAGGAGGAAGATCTTTATGCATCGCTCGTTACAAGCACTCCAATACTATACATCGCACTCTGAAGAAGACATTCAACGACTTCACGAACGGATTCGAGCCAGCCTCGCTTCAACTGAATCATTAACTGACACAATGATTCGTTTGACCGGACAAGAACCAGTCGTTCCATTTAAACAAGATGCCGTGACAGCTGACGAATGGACTGCTTTCTTAGCCGGTAAACACCATTCGCAACTCGCTGACTTTTACGGGACACTTGTTGCCCGGCCGATTCTGCAAGAAGACGGTCCGCTTGTTCAAAAGGAAGAGAAAGAAATCGTTCCTACTTTATCGCGTACCCATCGTGAGACGGAACCACGTCGTCAAAAAGTGAAAGTTCGAACGGAACCGCGTTCTAAACGAAAAATCCCTTGGGGTTGGCTCGCTTTACTCGTCTTGTGTTTCTTACTTGGTGCCGCCGGTACATATGTTTACTCCAACTATTTAGCTCGTCCTGCAGCAACAGAACCAAAATCAACCATCGAGCAGCCCGTTGCCGTCGAAAAAACGGACAAGAAAACAAAAGAAGCTAAAACGGACGAGAAAGAAGAAGCGAATATTCTATACGTCAAAACTCGTAACACCAATATCTACAGTGACTCCGGTCTAAGCGATGTATTGTACGAAGCTGACTTCGGTGACGGATACCGGATTCTTGAAACGACGGATACGGTCAGTAAAGTCGAACTGACCGATGAATTGACCGGCTACATCAAAACAATCGATACAACAAAAGAATTACAAGAAGATCCAATCGCCGATGAAGCGTTATTGACATGGGTCGGGGATAATCTCGATACGAGCTTCGTCAACGAGACGCTCATTGACCTTATCGGCAAATCCGCAGAAGATTTAAATAGTGCATATGGTCCACCGGAACGGACGTTTTCCGATGAAGTAAATACCTATCTCTTTTACGGTAATCATTTCTTTACGCTCCAAAATGATAAAGTCATCGCCATCGACTGGTCGGAAACAGC
>Ga0308157_10001758_pt1 | contig 40833 bp, 40 predicted proteins | sample PhyBR1_FD_201035 | JGI IMG/M metagenome (GOLD analysis project Ga0308157, IMG submission 201035) | Phyllosphere microbial communities from UC Gill Tract Community Farm, Albany, California, United States - DLSLB.R1 | ecosystem: Host-associated > Plants > Phyllosphere > Unclassified | place: USA... | reverse complement strand
TTTACCTACGCTTGAGTGGTGGAATTGGTAGACACGCTGGACTTAAAATCCAGTGAGCAGTAATGTTCGTGCGGGTTCAAGTCCCGCCTTGAGTACAAAAATCCTGAATTTACATTCAGGATTTTTTTGATCTGACCCACTTTATTTTGTTGAAATTTTGTATTTTTCAAATAATAAAATCTCCATACTTTACTAAAAAACTATATAATATAGAAGTAATATCTTTTCTTTGAGATACTGCCCAATTATGAAAATTTACACTTTTAACCAACTTTAATTAAAATCATTCGTTTTTAAACTTTACCTCTTTAACTTAAAAACATTCTCTTCAAATAAACAAAATCTAGAAATGAGTGATTAAAAACAAAAAAGTCTGCAATTGCTTGCAGACTAGAGCTAAAGAAAATGTCTTATTTAAAACATTTAAGATTTTCAAAAATACTTATAAAAATACACATGAAAAATTAGAATATCATTAGAAAACAAGAATAATTTTTAATTTAAATCATTCTCTTTTTAAATTGCAATCAATCCTAAAAAAACCGTTAGCCATGTGGTATCGGGCGATAATATTTTTTTATTTTTACAATGATCAAATAGTTCAGGTAACTATTCAGGTTAGTCACCCTCGTAAGGAAAAAGCTTTATATGGCAAAAAATACACCGACAGAATTTAACAGCAGAAAGCTGTTTACCTATATAACGAAAGAAAAAAAAGACGTAGCCAGTATCTATATCTACGCTATTTTAAGCGGTTTGGTACAGCTAAGCATACCGTTGGGCATACAGGCAATTGTAAGTTATGTTATGGGTGCTACCATGGTTACCTCTTTATATATTCTGATTGGTTTTGTGGTTTTCGGTACGTTTCTGGCGGGCTTTTTCCGCATTCGTGTTATGCAGATTATCGAAAAAATCCAACAGAAATTATTTGTGGAATATTCTCTGGCATTTGCAGAAAAACTGCCTAAAACCGATTTAGGAACAACTAAAAAATATTATCTGCCCGAATTGGTCAACCGTTTTTTTGATGTTCCCAACCTACAAAAAGGAATTTCAAAAATCTTGCTCGAAATTCCGACAGCTTTAATACAGATCGTTTTTGGTATTATCTTATTATCGTTCTATCATCCGTGGTTTTTGGTTTTCGGCGCATTGGTCTTTATCCTTGTTATTGTTATTTTTAGATTTACTTCGAGTTCAGGTATCGAATCAAGCCTAAAAGAAAGCGATAAAAAATATGAAGTAGCTTCGTGGTTAGAAGACGTTGCCGGATCGGTAAAAACATTTAAAATCAATTCTAAAAGCGATACGCATTTAATAGGAACAGACAACCGCGTGGTTTCGTACCTTACACACCGTACAAGCCACTTCAAGGTATTGTTGCTGCAATATTGGACCATCGTACTTTTCAAGGTACTTATCACTCTACTGATGCTTTCCATAGGCACCTACCTGCTTATCAATCAAGAACTGAATATCGGGGCATTCGTAGCAGCAGAAATTGTTGTTTTAACGATACTTACCGCCGTTGAAAAGCTGATTAAAAGCTTAGAAAGCTATTACGACGTTATTACATCGCTAACCAAACTGAGCAAAGTGACCGAACTGCCTGAAGAAAGTGATTCTAATATTGAAATACCTGAAGGATCTGAAGGAATGGAAATTATCTTTAAGGATGTTAGCATTCATTTTAACGATCATAAACCGATTATCAATAACATTAATTTTGAAATAACCGAAAACAGTTTAAATGTTATTAAAGGATATTTAGGATCGGGCAAATCGTTGCTATTGAATATGATGGCAGGATTTTACGAACCCACCAACGGAACTATTTTGTTTGATAAAGTGCCGTTAAGCAATATAAACAAAGCTACTTTCAGGGAACAAACCGGTATTTATCTGGAAGATATGCACATTATTAAAGGTACCCTTTTAGACAACATTACACTTGATAAAGAAAATTATCAGACACAAGATGTACTGAATTTAGCTGAAGAATGGGGTATCGAAGATTTTTCGAGTCAGTTTACACAAGGTCTATTAACGCCTTTAAGCGATACCGATACCGAACTTTCTTTCAGTTCCCGCAAAAAAATATTGTTACTACGTGCCATGTTAGGTAAAAAACGACTGTTGCTGCTGGAAGATCCTGTGGACGGTATGAATCAGGATTTTGCACAGAAAATGACGGCTTATCTAAAAAAGATCAAATCGCACACAACCATTGTAATTGTTTCAGAAAACGAAGAACTGGTAAATGCGGCAGATCATATTTTTTCGGTGCAAAACGGCAGCGTCATCCACATTAAGTAAACAAGTGTTCTAAAAATTAAAGAAACAATATCGATGAAACCAAAATCGTTCGAAAACATATACCATGTCCACAGAAATTCAAGGGTAAAAAGGTGGTTCTACATTTTTATGGCACTAGCTATCGTTACCCTTTTTCTACCGTGGACACAGAATATAAAAACCACGGGAACAGTAAACACGCTTTATCAGGAACAACGCCCGCAACTGCTTAATTCGCCCATTCCGGGACGAATCACCAAATGGCATGTAAAAAACGGGGACTTCGTTAAAAAAGGTGACACCATTTTACAATTATCCGAAATTAAGGAAGATTATATGGATCCTTTGCTAATTTCAAGAACATCGGATCAGGTTGAAGCAAAAAAAGGCGTGCGTGAATTTTACGAAGCCAAAATTGGTACTACAAATGCCCAGCTTGATGCACTGAACAGTTCGCGTGAATTGAAACTTCAGCAGTTAAAAGTAAAAATCCAGCAGCTGAACAACAAACTTGCTGCCGAAGAAGCCGAATTAAAAGCAGCAAACAACGAACTGAATCTATCGGCAGACCAATACGAACGTCAGCAAAAAATGTACGATGAAGGTCTGGTATCGCTTACGCAGTTCCAGCAACGTAGTGTATCGTACCAAAACGCATTGGCCAAGAAAACGGCAGCCGAAAACAAACTGGCACAAACCAGACAAGAAATCATTACGGTAAACATAGAACAGAATGCCACCGTGCAGGATTATACCGAAAAATTGAGTAAAATTCAAGGCGAGCGTTTTACAAGTATGGGACAGATTGAAAGCAGTTCGGGTGAGATTGCCAAACTGGAAAATCAAATGTCCAACTATAAAATCCGTCAGGGACTTTACTTTGTTCTAGCTTCACAAGACGGACAGATTGTGCAGCTGACCAAATCAGGTATCGGCGAAATATTGAAAGACGGCGAAAGCATCGGTTCCATTGTTCCTTTAGATGTGGACTATGCCGTTGAAATCTACATAAAACCTGTAGATCTGCCTTTGGTAAAACCCGGTCAGCGCGTTATGTGTATTTTCGACGGTTTTCCGGCAATCGTTTTTTCCGGATGGCCCAACACAAGCTACGGAACATTTGCAGGAAAAGTGATTGCGGTTGAAAGCAACATCAACACCAACGGACTTTTTAAAGCGCTGGTTGTAGAAGAAAAAGGCAAGAAACAATGGCCACCGCAAATAAAAATTGGAGCGGGCGTTCAGGGAATCGCTATTTTAAACGATGTGCCCATCTGGTACGAACTGTGGCGAAACATCAATGGTTTCCCAGCCGATTATTATACCGTGCAAACCGATAAATCGACCCAAAAGAAATGATAAAGTTCCACAATATCGTTTTTACCTTACTGCTGCTTGTAAGCATTGCCGGTTTTGGGCAGGATACGTTGCACATGAGCCACAAAGAATTTATTTCTATTGTTAAAAGCTACCATCCGCTGGCATACAACTACCGTTTGCAGAATCAGATTGCCGAAGCTGAAATTCAAAAAGCCCGAGGAAATTTTGATCCTTTGATTGATGCCAAAAACGGTTCAAAAACAATCGACGGAACAGAATATTACAAGCAGACCAATGTGGGTTTGGAAATTCCTACCTGGTACGGTATCGAACTAAACGGAAGTTACAACTACATTAACGGTCAAAAACTAAACAACAGCGATACCAGAGGCGGTTTGTATCAATTCGGTGTAACAGTTCCATTGGCAAAAAACCTTTTGTACGATACACGTAGGGCTATGTTAGATCAGGCAAAATCTGCTTTGGAAATGACACAGGCAGAACAGAAACTGCTTACGAACGAATTATTGCTTAATGCAGATAATACCTATTGGAACTGGGTGCAGTTATATGAGAATTATCTGTTGCAAAGTCGTACGGTTACTATAAATGAAGAGCGACTGATCCTTACCAAAAAAACCTACGAATACGGTGAACGTGCAGCTATTGATACTACCGAAGTAGTTTCGCAACTGCAGAGTTACGAAGTAGAGAAGCAAGACGCTTATCTTAAGTTTGTAAAGGCAACACAAGAGCTTTCGCTTTTTTTATGGACCAAAAATCAGCAGCCTTACGATGTGGAGCAGCTGATTATTCCATCGCAAAAAATAACGCAGGCAGAATCTTATGAAAATTATGGTACGCTGTTGGCATTGATCGATCAACGAGATATTAACCGACATGCGGCATTACAATATTATCAGCAGAAATTCAATATTTTGGAAAGTCAGCGCAGGTTAAAACGACAAAGCTTGCTACCAAAACTGGATTTTACGTATAATTTTTTCAACAAAGAAAGTTACGAAACCGAGTTGCTGCCTCTTTTTGAAAATAATTATCAGTACGGTTTAAAACTCGAAATTCCGATATTTTTAAGACAGGCACGCGCCGATTATCAGATTGCCAAATATAAAATTGAACAAAACCAGTTTGATGCCGATTACAAACAGCAAGAACTGAATGCAAAAATCACCGCCTATAAAAACGAGGTTATCAGTTATCAGTCGCAAATAACGCTGATGCACAGTAACATTGAAAACTACAAGCGTTTATTAAGTGCCGAAGAGATACGATTCAGCAACGGTGAAAGTTCTCTTTTTTTAATCAATACCCGTGAAAACAAGCTCTTGGAAACCGAACAAAAGTTATTGGATCTACGTTTAAAATTCATTAACAGCTACAACCAATTAAAATGGTTTAATGAGAATTTTGAAGGGAATTGATACGTTACATTATTCAAAATTATTACATTTCTTAAACCTTTGAAAATTCTATAGCATTTTGGAAAAGAGCAGCATCTGAAAAACGCTTTGTACTATTTACCGCTGACCAATAATCCATCATAAGGAAGTATTGGACGATTTAGCATAAAAACTCACAAAACTCCTACCGAATAAAAATGTAATAAGCGTTTTTACAAAGTACGCGCAGGTTACTATTTTATTTTCGGATGTTTAATCATACCACCAACATACACATACAAATCGTAAAAATGCTGTTTAAAGACCTCTTCTTTCTCAAAAAACAATTCAATCAATATCGAAACCAGCTCCAACCTATCGGTAAATGCATAAGCACGTAAAAAGCCAGTCTGTACAATCTTTGCTTTATTTTGTGGTACAGCCATCCACTCATTAATCAACCTGAATCCCTTTTTAAAACGTTCGGCATCTGGGTGCTTTGCATAAGTCTGTAACATTTCAAAACACAACGTATGGGTAAACTCATGCAATGCCAGATCTTTACCATCGTTGTTGTAATAAATATCGTGTTCAAATTCATCTAATGCCAGCATAACAGCATTCATTTTCGGATTAAAATGTCCGGTATGTGTTTCATCCAAGTGCGGAAAATACTGTGCGGTTGGGTACACAACAACCTTATCAAAAGTGTTGATCAAGTATTGTTTGTAGCCCAATGTAAGCTTTATAAAACTTGCTGCCACCGTAACTTTTTGCGCATTGGTCAACCCTACATTTTCTTTATCTATAAATGCGTACTGATTTAAAAAGTTTAAAACACGTTTGCTAAAATTGAGCTTAAACTTATGAGACAGCTGGTTAAAAATAGGAAAAACCTTGGCAATGTCACCTGCAAACTGATAAATCACCTGCTCTGGAGTAAGCTTCAATTGAAAATTACCTGTAGGTAAATTTAAGCGATAACGGTCGTAAAAAAGACGAGATCCTGTAAAAAACATATTTTTGTTTAAGATACAAAAATAAGAACAGTTTGTAAAACTAAAATCATTTTGAATTGTTTTGTACTGTAAATTTGTATTGTGAATTTTATAGAAGTATTACAAATGACAAACCGATTTTCCCACCACAAGGATGTTGGCGTGGTTGCTACCTTTTCCGAACTTGTAAATACTGATTTTGAAGGAGTCATGAATGCCATTTGCTGGGAAAGAAATTTGGTTGGGAATTTTGAGGAAATTGTATCTCAGCTTCAATTGAAAGAGAATATTACAGAAATTTCTACTAAAGACCTTTTAAACCTGAATCTATCCAAAGAAGGAAATCTGGCAAGGGAAATTATTTTGAATGATTTACAATTACTAAACGATTTTGGAGCGTCACCTACTCTCAATTTATTGAAGAATTATGAACGAGATGACGAATTCGATTTCATTTCAACCGATGTTTATTCTTTTCATGTTGACCGCTCCCCTATTGTCACCAATACCTTTTTGTGTACTTATTTTGGTGCTGCGAGTGATATTTTATCCAACAATGAGGCGACACAAAAAATCCTGATTCCTGAGATTCGAGAAAAACTCGAAGCTTTGCACAACGGCACAGAAGATGAATTTGATGGTTTCTTGGAGGAATATTTTTTCGATCTGCATTACGAACCAAATCCCAATGCACAGCCCATTAATTTAGGATTAGGTAATCTTTGGAAATTAGCGGTAGATTCGCCTGAACAGAAGGTTTTGCCCTGTATTCACCGTGCGCCAATTGAAAATGATGGTGAGTTGAGATTGCTTTTGATTTGTTGATTACCAAAAAACAGGCTTTGCAGCCTGTTTGAATTATAATTTTTTAATTTCCTGATAAAATACGGTTATTGAACTGTCTATAGTAGGAATTTCGATTGTTGACAGTGCGCCTTTAAGTTGCCAACCTTCTTGTAGTGCTTTTCTGGTCTGTCTTTCAAGGTCTTTTACCCTTGACGCTGTTAGTACGTGACATTCCATGGAATTATTTTATTTGTTGTTATTTCAAAAATATAAAAATATCTGTAAATCAAAAAACTACTATAGATAATTAACAAATTTTAAACATTTAATATTCACTAACTAATTACAAAAGCACTTACTTAATAAAATATAAATCAAATTATCCTCTTTTCTGAATATTTAAGGAACAATAACAGTCCAAGATGCAGACAAGTGTTCTTTTGGTTGAAGTATATTTATACCTGCTTTTGTTTGTATCTGCTGATTATGTGCTTCGAAGTCCGAAATGCCAGCCCATGGTTCTAAGCAAATAAAACCTGAATCTTTAATAGTCCACAAACCAAAATAAGGGAAGTTTTTAAACTTAAAATTTAAAATGGTCTCATCATTGTCGTTCATTAAAGCTATTTCATCAGATTGCATATCCAATAGTACCAACGCGTCATTTTCGAATAATTTATAATCTAATTGAAGCTTTTGATTGCTTAATAAAACACTATGTTTCTGTGTAGTAAGTAAACCATTGTTTAAGCCATTTGCTTTTAACTCCTCATCATTATTGAAAAGTAAACTGTAGTTCTTAAAATCATCTGCTGTCTTACCAATTTTGAACGCAGGATGCACACCCAACGAAAAATACATATCTTTATAATCAGAGAAGTTTTTCACGTTATAAGCGACCTGTAAACTATTCTCATTTAAAATATAAATTATCTGTAGCTTAAATATGAAAGGAAATACTTTTAGTGTTTCTTCAGATGATTCTAAAGAAAAAATCAATTGAGTATCTGTTACTTTATCAACTTTAAAAAGGTAATCTCTTGCAAAGCCATGTCGCGGTAATTGATATTCTTTTCCTTCATAACTATATATCCCATTCTTTAATGTCCCAACAATAGGAAACAACCCCGGACTTGACTTCCCCCAAAATTCAGGATCAGCCTGCCATAGTAATTCTTGATGATTTGCTTTACTAAAGATAGATTTTAATTCCGCACCTTTAGTATCAACAGCTATTTTTAAATGGTTATTTTCTAAGTGAAATATCATAATTTTGAAATTATATGTATTGTAGTTTAAATGTATAATGAAGTGGTTGATCCCTCTTGTAATCGGAACAGCTTTTGTTGAACGGTTTATTTGTTTATTGATTTAATTTAACCACAGATATACAGATGTGTAGTATAGTCAATATTAGTGAGCCCCCTTGTCGAGCACGGGGTGACTAGCGAGTTGATCTTCTGTGCATTCATAATTAAAAAGTAAAGACCTCCAAATTAATATAGAGGTCTTGATTTTATTTTGTGAATAATTCTTTAATTTTTGAAGCAATACGCTCTCGCTCTTCATCAGTCAAATTAGAACCCGAAGGTAGACACAAACCATTATCAAATAACTTTTCTGCAACATCAGCACCATAATATGGTGAATCTGTAAAAACAGGCTGCATGTGCATTGGTTTCCACAACGGGCGTGATTCAATATTGTCTTCCAATAAAGCCAATCGTAAATCTTCGCGTGTTTTACCTGTTATAGTTGAATCAACAATAATTGCAGACAACCAGTGATTTGAGTAATAATCTGAAGTTGGTTCTACAAAAACACTCACTCCATCAATATCAGCAAAAAAATCTTGGTAAAATTTATTCATTGATCTTCTTGCTTCCACTCTATCTTGCAATACTTCCATTTGTCCGCGACCAATTCCTGCACATATATTACTCATACGGTAATTATAACCAATATGCGAATGCTGGTAATGTGGTGCATTATCACGCGCTTGTGTGGATAGAAATACGGTTTTATCCTTGTCTTCCTGCGTATGGCAAACCAAAGCTCCACCACCAGAAGTGGTAATAATTTTGTTTCCATTGAAAGATAGAACACCAAATCGCCCGAACGTTCCGCAGGCTTTTCCTTTGTAACTTGAACCCAAAGCTTCGGCTGCATCTTCAATTACAGGAACATCGTATTTAGCCGCAATAGTCGTTATCTCTTCCATTTTAGCCGGCATTCCATACAAATGAACTACAATAATTGCTTTCGGTTTCTTACCTGTCGCAATTCTATCTTTAAGCGCTTCCTCTAAAGCAACCGGAGACATGTTCCAAGTATCTTTTTCAGAGTCGATAAATACAGGCGTTGCCCCGCAATAAGCGATTGGGTTTGCAGAAGCTGAAAAGGTCATGGACTGACAAATCACTTCGTCTCCATACTCTACTCCACATTCAATTAATGCTAAATGCAATGCTGCCGTACCCGCAGAAAGGGCGGCTACTTTAACGTCTGTATTTAAAAAACTTTCTAAATCTTTCTCAAAGGCGTCTACATTCGGTCCTAATGGCGCTACCCAGTTCGCGTCAAAAGCTTCGTTTACATATTTTTGTTCGTTTCCGCCCATGTGAGGTGAGGAAAGCCATATTTTTGTGTTCATTATGATTGTTTATTTTAAATTTTAAATTTATGACCTATATAAAGGAAAAAAAGATGCTTGATTTTTTCCTTTTGACAGTTCATCGTAGATTTGTTGATTAACAATATATTTCCAAACAGAAAATTGTTTAAAATCCTTTGAAAAACCAGATTTAAACCTAAATAATGAATCTTCGTCGCTTCCTCCAACACCTCCACCTAAATGGAGAGATAGTGCAGATGAATCATTACCAATCAATCGTGCTTCATCTAAAATTAACTTCATTGGAGTTTCTCTAATATATTTTTCTATAGTACCTGCTAAATGATATTGCATAATTTTATCTGTCAATGTAAAAATTGCACCAGCAATAACCTTATTGTCTTTAATAGCAATTAATAGCTTAGCATTAAAATCGACATTATCCATGAACTCATAAAAGTATTCCTTTGAAAAGTAGTAAGTTGCTGTTGCTTCAACTCTATCCATTGTTTCATAATAGATTTCTATAAAATCATCTATTTCTTCCTTAGTATCTGCTTCTTTTACAATTACATCTTTCCTTCTTAATTGATTCAGTTCAGATTTCAATGACTTTCTATAATCTTTTCTTTGATCTTCCGCTGTTTTGGTTAAATCAATAACTACTGTTTTATTCAGGTCTATAATTTCACCTAGATTACCAATTATTAAATTTTGGTCAATAAGTGGATGTAATCTAGAAAATACTGATACGATATTTTCATTTTTACAAAATTCATTAAAAGTTATTGAAAAGAAACTTTTCAAATTAGAATTATCGTAACCTTGGTTAAATCTAAATATCGGTCCTGAGTAGCCATAGACCGATGTTATATCAAAATAATCTGTTCCATCTATCGGGCGCATAACAATTGGTAAGGCTATAAAATTATCGCCATCAGAAAACAATAAAAGTTTAGATAAAAATTTAGAATCAATTTTATGAAAATAAGCAGTATGATGAAAATCATAAATAAAAGCTTGTTTTACGATCTCACTCCAACTTTCTGAATTATTTTCTACTATTTCAAATTTAAGCATTATTATAAAAGTGATTTATGTTGTTGGTTATATGTAATATATCTTCTGATGAATATCTGAAATCAATATGAATAAACAATATTGTCTTTTCCAAAATCATATCGTCTTGATAAATTTGGTTTGGCCATAAAACCATCGGATAAATTTGTTTGGAAATGAGATAGTTTTTCAACTCATCTCTTTGCTCTACCGATTCGAATTTTAAAATTAAAGAAAATTCTGTATTTAAACTATTTGACAGAAGTGAAAAGCTTGAATGTGCTATAAGGTTTTCTTTGGCTAAATTGCTATTTTTCTTTTTAATATCAATTATTTTTGCTATCTCAAGTTCGAAAAAATAATTTTCAAGCAATAAAGGTAAAGATGTAAAAGTCTGACTATTTTCAAAAGAAGTTTCTGCATTCATGAGAAGATCTCTAAAAACTTCCTTTTCTTTAAAGGTCCCCTCTAGGTATTTCTTTTTAAGAACCATTCCTGTAAGTTTTTCTAAAGTTACTTCCTCTGCAAAATCAGATTTAGTAAGCTGCGATAAAGTATTTTTTGTTTTTACAAATCCACCTACCGGCATAGGCAAAATTTTCCTTAATGAACCAAAAACATAATCCGCATTACTTTCTTCAATTAATTCTAAATTATGGGTCAAATCTTCTATAGTAATCAGATTCTTGTAACCAGTTAATGAAGGGGAACCTAGTCCAAAATAATTAACAACTATAATTCCATGATCAATCTTGTCCTCTATATCAGCTGGCAACTTATTTTTTAATGGATTACATTCATAAAATTCGATTACAATATTCAAATCTTTTATATAATCATAAACCTCATGACAATAATATGAGGGAACATAAAGCTTATTAAGCGATCGGTAAGCAATACTATCCAATAATACTACTTTTAATGCCACTCTTCCAGAAAAATAAAATTGCACCTCCTTTTCAAAAAAACATGTGTTTTTATCTTCACGGTATATTTGGCTAGAAATATAATGAAAATCCGAGCCGTATTCTCTATTTATCATTACCCCAATAGTTGTTTTCTTCAACTAGTTTAAAATAATCTTCTTTCGTAATACCTACTACAACTTCATCCCACCATTGATTTTTTCTAAAATAATGATTTCTTTTAACTCCTTCTACAACCCAACCACATTTTTTTGTATATACACCAATTGAAGCTTCATTGTAAGAAATCATAGATCCATTCATTCTCATTAATCCTAATTCTTCAAATGCAAAACGATTAATCGCCATTATTGTATCAACACCATATCCTTTGCCTCTCATGTCTTTATCTCCTAATAGCATGCCATGAAATGCGTTACGATCTTTCCAATTGATATCCACTAAATTTGCCATACCAATTAAACCTAAATCTGGTGTGTCAATTGCGAATTTTTGATTATTACTGCCTAAAGAAAGAGACGTAAACCATTTCTCTTGATCTTGCATACTTGAAGGGAAATGCCATCCTCCTAACATATAATTTATTTCAGGATCGTTAGACCATTTATTTAACAATTCTAAATCTTGAGGCTCAATTGCTCTTAGTGTTATCTTTTTCCCTTTAATGTTCATGGTTATTTCTTTTTAAAGTGGTTACTACTTAGATTTTTACTGATTCCTAAGTCATCAACATCATCAACAGTCTGTCCATTTACAATAGTTGAAGATTTAAATAAAACCGATTTAACAGTTAAAAATAATATTTTAATATCTAAAATTAAAGATAATTTCTCTACATAATACACATCGTTATTAAACCTTTCTGAAAATTTCATGGTATTACGACCTTTTACTTGTGCCAATCCAGTAATACCAGGTTTTACATTATGGCGTTTTTTATGTTTCTCCGAATATAATGGTAAATATTCAGGCAACATAGGTCTCGGACCTATTAAACTCATATCACCTTTTAGCACATTGATTAATTGAGGGATTTCATCTAACGATGTTTTTCGCACAAAAGATCCTAATGGTGTCAATCTATCCACATCAGATAATAAATTCCCAATTTCATCTTTCTTATCATTCATAGTTTTAAACTTGATAATTTTAAAAATGCGTTCGTTCAACCCTGGGCGTGATTGAAAGAAAAAAGGCTTACCTCCATTGGCAAGATATAAGCCGACAGTAACAATTATAAAAATTGGGGAAAGCACTAGTAATCCAATTAACGCAGCAAAAAAATCGATAATACGTTTAAAAAAAATTTTATACATTATTTTAATTTACTATTTATTAAAAAATAAGATTTATCAACAGTATATTTATTAAGGAGCAGCTTTTCGGCATTGTTCCCTAAAACAGACAAATCTTCACTTAACAGTTTGTTTAAACAATTCTGCATAGATTTCTGGTCTCCTGATAATACTTTATATCCACATCCGTTCTCTTCTACAATATCACCAATATCTGTATTCGGGTCAGTTGCTGCCAACACAGGCATTTTCATTTCCAAATAAGATAATAACCTTGAAGGAAAATTAGGGATTAAAAATCTTTTATCCAAGAATATCAATCCAATATCGCATGCTGCCAACATTTTATCATAATCTTCTTTCGGAAGGTTCTGCAAAAGTTTTGCATTTTCAGGTTGCTTTGCATAAAACCATTCTTTTGTTTTTACAAATTCTGTTCCACCGCCAACAATCAGGAAAAAAGCTTCTTCATTGGTTGTTGCTTCAATAGTTTCTAAAAGAAAATCCAGCCCTTGGGGTTTTCCCAAATTTCCACCATAAACAAATACTTTCCTGTTTACAGGAATATTATACTTTTCACGAATTGATTTTTTCTCATCAACTGAATAACTGAACCTGATGGGTTCAATGGTATTCGGATTTACCTCTATTTTTTGTGGATTTACTTCCTGATTGTGTTTTAACACAAAACTTACGTTTGCCGGGGACATACATCCTATTGTATCGGAAATCTGGTAAAGCTTTTTTTCTTTCTTTACAAACTGTTTATGAATAAAGCTACCTTCTCTCAACATCTCCATATCTACAGCATTCTGAGGAAAGATATCTTTCAATAACAAGTAACTATAGGCATTATCCCGCTTTTTTATAAACTCAATTACTTTTGCGAAAGTAATAGGTGGCGTTGAATACAATACTAGATCAAACTTCTTATGAGCCAGATATTTCTTTATAGATGATAAAAACTGAAACTCAATGGCCAAAGTACCGATACCTTTTTCAACGATATTTGTTTTTTGGATATTGAATGTCTTCACCTGAAGTATTGAAACTCCATCTTTCTGCTTAAAATTAGTAGAAATTTTCTGACGTCTTTCTACAGGCGTAACAATAGTAACGTCATGACCTTCATTCCTGAACTTCCGCAACAGATCCTGATATATACCCCTATGTTCAACCGAATCTACACTAGCTAACGTGAGAAAAATAACATTCATATTCTCTTAAATATCTTCCGACCAAACGGTTCTTTTAATATAATCTGTATATGAAATAATAATTCTCACCACTTTTTGCGAAACATTTGGCATAGAATAATCGGCTACCGGTCTGAAATTTCTTTCTGTACCCACCTTTTGTTGTAAAACTTGAGTTAAACCTTGCAAAATACGTTCAGGAGACAAACCAACCATCATTACACTTACTTCTTCCATTGCTTCGGGTCTTTCGTGAGCCTGACGAATGTTTAATGCTCTGAAATTTAAGATTGAAGATTCTTCCGAAATGGTTCCTGAGTCTGATAATACTGCATATGCTCTTTTTTGTAATGCATTATAATCGTGAAACCCTAATGGTTTTAAAAACTGAATTTCAGGACGCATTTCTATCTGCATCTTGTCAATCATATTTTGTGTACGCGGATGCGTAGAAACAATAATTGGATATTGGTATTTTTCAGCAATCGCATTCAAAGAATCCATTAATCCTCTGAAATTCTTTTCAGAGTTAATATTTTCTTCTCTGTGTGATGATACAACGAAAAATTTTCTTTCTTCTAAATTCAATTTATTTAAAACATTAGAAGCATCGATTTGAGGTAAATAATGATTTAAAACTTCAAACATTGGTGAACCGGTTTTAATGATTCTGTCTGCAGGAAGTCCTTCTCTCAATAAATATTCTCTTGCAATATCTGAATACGTTAAATTAATATCAGAAGTATGATCTACAATTTTACGGTTGGTTTCTTCAGGAACCCTTTGGTCAAAACATCTGTTTCCTGCTTCCATGTGGAAAATTGGAATATGACGTTTCTTTGCAGGAATTGCACACAAACAAGAGTTTGTATCGCCTAAAACCAAAAAGGCATCAGGTTTTAATTCTTCTAATAAAGGATCAATTTTAATTAAAATATTTCCTACTGTTTCTGTTGCTGTTTTTCCTGCTGCTTCCAAAAAATAATCCGGCTTACGAAGTCCTAAATCCTCAAAAAAGATTTGGTTCAATTCGTGATCGTAATTTTGTCCCGTATGAACAATGATATGTTCTACTGCTTCTGAAGTATCTAAAGCATCTAAAACTCTTGATAATCTTATAATTTCTGGACGGGTTCCTACAACCGTCATCACTTTTAGTTTTTTCATATAGTTTTTCGCTGTTAGCTATTAGCTTTCAACTATTGCTGTCAGCATATTTTATTTAGGTTAATAATTATACTTCAAGAAAATAAGTATCTGCGTTTTCAGGATTAAAAGCTTCGTTGATCCAAAAAATAGTATACAATTCTTCTTCTCCAATATTTTTGATATTGTGAGTATACCAAATTGGCATATCTACATAAGCAGGTTCCATTCCATCCAAATAAAAATCTAATACTTCATCAGTATCTATTTTTCTTAATTGAATTAAAGCTTTTCCTTTAATAACAGCAAAACGTTCGATTTTTCGGGTATGATAATGATTTCCTCTAGTAATTCCTGGAACGGTGGTTGAAAACGAACACTGTCCACCGATTCCCAAACGAATTACTTCAACAAAAGCGCCACGAGGGTCAGTATGTTGCGTAAACTTTACCGGAAAATGTGTTTTATAATCTATGTAAGAACGGTAGGTATTGAAAAGATTATGCCCAAACGTGTCATTGATTGTTGGAATTTCACTACCGTCAAAATATTTCGTCTTATAATCATTTAATAATGTTAATACTTCAGACACCTTTTTAGTTGATGTAAAGGGTATTTCGTAAAAATAATTACTTTTTTCAGATTGAATCTGGTCGATAATCTCCTGAACTAATTCACCTACATAAATTAAATTTACTTCACCATCGTTATCAATATATGGAACTTCCCCATGTGTTAATTTATGACAAAAAGTAGCTATAAAAGAATTGTAATTAGGTAATCCAAATGGACCAAAAACATTAGGTATTATTAATCCTGTAAATTTACTACCCGATTTTTCTGCCCAATTAATTAACAGTTCCCTACCCTCTTTTTTAGACTTACCGTATAAGTTATCGCGTTCTTCCTGTGATGATGATGAAAATAAAACATGTGCTTTAGAGCCTGTATTTTCTAGAGATTTAATCAATTTATTTATCAACTCAATATTGGTATTATAAATAACCTCCGGATCAGGATGACGATTCATAGCTGCCAAATGAACAATTACATCGCATTGCGATACAAATTCATCCATTAGCTGTTCGTTTTGAAAATATTCTATATTAAATTCAATACATTGGAAGTTATCAGGATTTAAACCCAATGTATTGTATAAATGTTTCCCAACGAAACCGTCTTGACCTGTAATACCTATTTTTTTCATAATACTTTTTTAAAATAATCTATTGGAAATCTGTATTCATCTTTAATTTCTCCTAAACCAAAATCGGCTAAAACAAGTAATTTACTATTAATTTCATCTGCCTGAATTGCTGTTATAAAGCCTGCCGGTACATGAAGGTAAGTTAAAATATCATCTGTTAAAAGATATTTCGATATTGTTAATTCTTTCGAAGGTTTTTCAAAATCATCTACTTTAATTACAGAAATTTCAAAACTTCCTTTCATACAAGCAAACCAACGCTGCTCAATTCTATGTCCCTGCCATCCACGAATATAATCTATTGATGAATTTTCAATTGTATATATTCTTTTAACTTGAGACGCATCAAATTCATTATTGAACGTAATTATACCTCTCTCGTCCTGATGTTTTTTCCCTTCTAATAGCATTACTTTTTACAGGCTATTTATTTTTATTAACTAATAAGGATATTGCATCACATCTTCTCCAAAAACTTCTTTTCGGATTAAAGGCAATGTAGAAATCAACTTTTTCAGTCCTTCCACACCCTGCTGTTCTGTATTATGAGAATGATAATCTTCAATTACTGCAATTTCCTCTTCACCTTCAGAGAAATATTGCGCATAATTTAAATCACGATTATCAGCTGGAACTCGGTAAAAATCACCCATATCTTCAGCCTTCGCCATTTCTTCACGAGTACATAATGTTTCATACAATTTTTCTCCGTGACGAGTTCCAATTACTTTTACTGGAACTTCTTTACCTGTTAATTCAATCAAAGCTTTAGCTAAATCGCCAATACTACCTGCCGGCGCTTTATTTACAAATAAATCTCCAGGGTTTGCATGTTCAAAAGCAAATAAAACCAAATCAACCGCATCTTCTAATGACATAAAAAAGCGTGACATATTTGGATCTGTTATTGTAATTGGCTCACCTTTTTGAATTTGATTTAAAAACAATGGAATTACCGAACCGCGAGATGCCATTACATTGCCATAACGCGTAAGACAAACCACTGTTTCTGTAGTATTTCTTGATTCCGCAACAGCTACTTTCTCCATCATCGCTTTCGAAATACCCATTGCATTGATTGGATATGCAGCTTTATCAGTTGACAAGCAAATTACTTTCTGCACTCTATTTGCCGTCGCAGCACGAATTACATTCTGTGTTCCTTCTACATTGGTTTTAACCGCCTGCATTGGAAAAAACTCACATGAAGGTACCTGCTTTAATGCTGCTGCATGGAAAATATAATCTACTCCACGTGTTGCAGGCTCCACACTAGAGAAGTCTCTTACATCACCAATATAATATTTGATTTTATCGTTTTTGTAAAGATTTCTCATATCATCTTGTTTTTTCTCGTCACGAGAAAAAATTCGAATTTCTTTGAAATGATCTGTTTGTAAAAAACGGTTTAATACTGCGGTTCCAAATGAACCTGTTCCGCCGGTTATTAATAATATTTTATTTTGAATTTTCATGATAATAAAGTAATTAAAGAATCTATTTCATTAAAAACCAATTGTTTTGATGGTTTAATATTGTTTTGACATGCACTTTTTAAGCTTTCACATATGCTTTTAGAACTATAAGGATCAAAAACTAATGAAGGTTCACAAACTGCAAATGTATAAGGTAAATTAGCACCAATAATACTGCACTTATTTTCTAATGCTTCAATAATTCCCAATCCAAAACTCTCAGAAAGCGAAGGATAAATTACAAATGTACATGATTTATATAAATTTATTATTTTTGATCGTTCAACAAACCCATGATTTACAATTGGATAACCATTTTTAATCAATTCATTAATTATTTGGTTTAATTCTGTAAAATTTTCATCAACTGTAAGGTGTAGTGTTCCATCAGTATTTTGTCCATAGAAAAGTTTAAATCCTTCTAGAAGATTTTTGTGATTTTTATGTTCACTTCCAGAACTAACATATAAAAAAGAATTAACATTACGAATAACATCATCAGAATTTTTTAATTCAGGATAAAAAGGCATCTTTAAGATGGAACTTTTTAAATTCATTTTCTTAGATAAACTCTCTTCCATTGCTTTTGTTTGTACCAACCAAAAATCAGTATTCTTCTTAAAAAAAGTAAAAATCGCTGATTTAAATTTGAAAATCAACCTTTGCTTGAAGGCTATTTGAGTAGGAATTTCCAAAAAAAGCTTTTGATGAAAATAAGTATAAACTACTGCATCTGTTCTAATTGATGGTGGAATATTTCCAAAACAAAGTATTTTTTTAAACTTATTTTTATTTTTTTTGTAAAATTTATGTCTTTCTAACAAACTAGCATTTAAATAAATAAAGTTCTTACTATCATTTATTTTTGGATGATTATTTTTAATTCGATTATCAAGCAAATAAAAAACCAAAAGTTTTTCACTTTCAAATTTAGTAATAAGATAATCTAGAAGTATTTTTCCTCCACTATTATTAATATATATTGCATCAAGTAGAATCATATTATTTTACAAGTTGTTTTAAACTGCTAATGGAAATTTCTGGCGTTATTTGCAATCCTAATTCGCGACTTCTAAGAGAAAAATCAAGAAGCTTTTTATTATCCATACTGATAATACGTTCTAATGCTACTTTCATTTGACTAACATCATTAGGACTAACTTTAAACCCACTGTAATTATCGATTACAAAATGAACTGCAGCGCCACAAATATTAGTACATATAATTGGTAAAGCAGAAACTGCCGCTTCATGAAGCACAAGTGCCCATGGCTCAACAATTGACGGCAATACAAAACAACCTGATTTTTCAATTTCTAATAGTAACTCTTTTTGATTCATATAGTCTTTAACAATGATAGAGTCTTCGTTTAAAAACTTCTCTTTTAAAACCCCATCACCTATTAATGTTAATGTCCAATCTTTTTTATTTGATATATCGTTCCAAGCTGAAACTAAAATATCCAATCCTTTTTCTGGAGAAAATCTTCCAATATATAGAAAGTTTTTTGGATACTTTTTTTCTTTACTTTCAATACTTATTTTTTGAAACAAATCAACGTCGGCAGTTAAAGAATTTAAAATTATACTTTCTTTTTTAAAACCTAATTTTCGTGCGTATTCAAATTGATATAAACCTGCAACCCAGATATGAGAAAATGCTTTTTTAACGTGGAAAGGACTGATTAATGCATTAATTTTCTGTCTAATTGTACCATACCATTGCGTATCAGAATAGCTAACAATAGGCACATCTAGAGAACTTCTTAATTTTTTGGCAACCCAAATATATTCTTTAATCATCCAACCAGCTACAACTACAACATCTGGTTTAAATTGTATAACAGTGTTAAGAATAGTTTCCTTAGAACTATCTGTATATAATGTAGATTTAAAATTTTTAATTTTTGGAATAGATTTATTAAATCTAGCTACGTGGTATGCTAAAATTTCACAGTTGTGCTCTTCAGCTAACTTTCTAATTGTTAATTCTTGATGTGGTACGTAATCTATAATTAAAAAAACGGCTTTCATGGCTAAATTATTTTGTTTATTAGTTTAGCAGGAACGCCACCAACCAAATTTAAGGTTAAAATATCTTTAGTAACAACTGATCCGGCAGCAACGATAACTTTTTCCTCTATTGAAACACCAGGTAAAATTGTAGAATTTACACCAATCCAACACCCTTCACCAATTACAACATCCTTACTAATTCCTGCACCAGCAATATTTTTTGAATTTATATCTACAATGTGAGTTCCGGTTCCAATATAAACTCTTGGTGCAATATCTACATTACTTCCAATTGTTATATTAGATGAACAAATAATCAAACATTCATGACCAATCCATGTATTATTACCAATTGCTAGTTTGCCATTTCCAAGTATTTTAGCTGATGAACAAATCCTAACATTTTGACCTAAATCTGCTCCAGCCAATTTCAATATAAAAACTTTAAACTTAAAGAATTTTGTATCTGGCAAAAAAATATTTAAAAAGTTATATAAATACAAAAATGAGGTTCTCATAATTCTTCTTTTTTAAGACTGTAAAACGAAATCAATCCAATAGTCATTACAACATAAATAAACATTGACGAGCCTACTCCAACAAAGAAATCTTCACCATAATTGGCTAATAAATATCCAAATAAAAATCCAACTAGCGGTTTAGGAACTTTTTTATCCTTGGCTACAAACAATATTAATATTAATAAGCAAAGTAATGCTAAAATTGTGAAAGGATAACCCATTGTTAATAAAAATCGCACATAACAGTTGTGAATATTGCCAGTATCAATTAATTCTAATGGTGCATTCATTCCGTTACCTAGTGGATTCATTTTAATAACTTGAAATGCCTTATCCCATATCTCTTGCCTACCACTTTCTTTAGCTGACTGTGAAATGTTATTAAATCTATTCAAAATAAAATCAAGATTCGTAAAGCTGGATAATATGCTAAGCATAGATACTATTAGTATTGAGCCAACTAATAGTTTTTTCAGGTGATTAGAATAGGAGAAGAAGATTACTAACACTCCTGCTAATAATGCCCCTCTTGAACCACTTAAGATGACTGTTATTAAGATAATAACCGTTAAAATTAAATTAAATTTTGTTTTCTTACTTAATTGTAATAATGACATCCAAAAAACAGCAGAGAAACCATACATGTTGGAATTTCCTAAAATACCTTGAAATCTTAAGCCCGAAAACACTGTTTGGAAGCTAACAATTATTGATAAGATAATAAAAAATAAAATTACTTTTTTTAAATTATTATGATTAAAAAAATTTTGGCAGGTATGAAATTGGCTTGTAAAAATTAAGGGAAGAATCAATGCTAACAAAAACAATGAAATATATCGAGGAAAGTCGGTTAAAGTTGCACCGGCAAATAGCATAGGAAAAAAGTAAAACAAAGCAAAAAGAAAGTTGTATTTTGTAAAATACTGAGCTACTTTATTTTTATTTAAAAAAAAATATAACACTAAAACTCCGATAATCACCCATCTTAAATAAAAACTAATGGTACTAATAATTGGTGGTAAACTTAATAAAACATCTGGTTGCGATTCATCACTAGTATCTGATTGAATAAATGGTGCTACAATAAATAGTAGTAATACGATAAAACTTATGAATTTACTTTTCATTAAATATTATTTAAATCGTCTTAAAAAAATTAAAATAATTTTTATTGGTTTTAGTAGAAGTGGATAGTACACTATGGGATACAAAATTATTTTTTTTGAATTTGGCAATTGTTTTAACGCCTGTGAAAGTATAAATTTATTACTATTATTAATGTTATCAAGCAACTCTTTACATTTGCTAAAATTTAACATTATAGCTGCATATAATGTGTTTAATTTATACAAACAAAGCTCACTATCAATATTTACATTAACATGATTCAATTTTACGATTTCTATACTTTTTAAAAAAGCATTATATCCTTGCATAGTTTTATCTTCACTCACTATATGGGTTAAACTAGCATCATGTCTATAATAATTGTAAATTTTATCTTGAATCACTGCTACATTTATACCTTCTTTAGAAAAAATTTGAGCATTTATAACCATATCCTCACCTACCATATATTCATAAAATTTTACCGATTCTACTATTGATTTTCTATACAAGTTAGGCCATAATGTAATCGGAAGTTTACCACTTAAAAAAGATTTTATTACAGAGTTACTTTCATCTATCAATTGAAAGTGCGTTCCGTTTACCTTACTATTATCGTCCAATAAATAAAATTGACCTACAACAACATCTGCTTGAGTTTCTATTTGGGTTTTTACTATTTTTTTTATTGCATTTTCTTCTATGTAATCATCTGCATCAAGAAAAAAAATAAATTCAGAAGAACATTTATTCAATCCGTATTTTCTAGCAAGAGAGGCACCAATGTTCTCTATTTTATGTATTTGAAAGAGCAGCGGATATTTTTTCTCGTAGCAGCTTATAGTATCATTTGTTTTTTTTGAAGTGCTTCCATCATTAACAACGATAATTTCAACATTGGTATAAGATTGTTTAATACAAGACTCAAAGGCTTTCTTAAGAATTTTTTCTGAAGTATTATAAACAGGTATTATTATAGCTACTTTACTCATTTTGATAATATTTATAAAATTTTTAAAATAATTTGACTCTCATAAACATCGTCATTAAGTTGCGTTATCGGTATGTTTGTACTTACTTCATTTACAAACTTTCCTTGTAATGCAATTTTATTTAAAGTTTGACTTAAAAACCATTCATACTCAACATCAACATGTCCAACATCACAAGCTTGAAACCCATTGTTTGCTAAATCATAAGCAAGAACAGTTGCAGTTGGACCTAAAGCAATTAATATAAGAGAATTTTTATCATAATTCAATACTTCATCCAATATTAAATCATATTTTTCAAAAGCATTTTTACTTGCTGTAATTAATCGCTTAACTGACTTCGCGTTGAAAAATAAATCATTTCCAACACCCAATTTAGAATGTTCGCCTTCTATTATTATGATATCTCGACCATTCCAAATTTGCTTTAATTTATTAAAAATAGTTATCGATCTATTTTTGTCTGACAAATCCATGTAGGGACGAGTTATTAATGAATTCGGGTAAATTACATCAAATTTAAAATTTAAATGATAATTTTTATAGTATTTACAAATTAAGTGTATCCACATCAATTTAGATCTCCAAACCATTCCACTTAATGTATGAAGACTACCTGGTATACATATTAAGCAATCTGTTGATTTGCAATTAAGTATCTCTTTTAATCTTATAGAAAGAACTTCGTCACCATCCTGAAATCCTATAGAAATTTGTGATAACTGATTAAATTCTCCATCGCCAAACCTTACAAATGATTTTTTTTCGGACAATATTAGATCAATAGTATCTTCAATGGACATAACTTTTGGAAATTTATATTTTATTTTGGTTATGGCATATTTCGCTATATCCTTGATCAAAATAAATATTCTATTTATGATTTTTGTTAATTTCAACATTATTAAGCTTTTTTAAGTATGATTTTAAAATGCGATATTAAGTTTAAAAAACCAACTCTATTAAATTCATAATATGATATCTTAAAGAACTTACAAATTTCATAAGGCCATTTCCAATTATTATAAGTCAACTGTACAAATAAAGGCACGACAATGATACTTATAAGTCCAAAATCAAAAAACTTTAGGAAAATATAAGAAAATAAAGTGATTATTCCTCCAGCAACCAATGTTGCCTTTACAAAAGGAATTTCATTATTAGTAACTAAAAATGATGAAAATAAAGAATGATTTGTTTCTAATAACACCACAAGACAATATAAAAAGACTGCAAAGTTATTAGGCAGAGTAGTATCAGAACCAAGTAGGGCCAACATTTCATTTCCAATTAGTACTAATAATAGTGAACCTATTATAAACAAAATTTTAAAAATCACCACAGTATAGGAAAACTCTTTTAATAAATCATCTTTCAAATTTAATATTCGTAAAGAAGATATCCTTGGCTGATAAAGTGTATTTATAGTAGTTGAAACCACAGCAATTAAGCTAACTAATTGGACCATCAGTCCATAAGAAGCTACATCATTTAGTGAAAGATACAAACCAGCAATAAACATTCCTATTTTAGTAATTGCAAAACTACCTATATAAACCAATCCTAATTTTTTAGCATTATGCCATATTATGCTTAATAACTCTAACTTTTCGTTTTTATCAGCAGTGTAATTCTCTAAACTATTAATTAAATCTTTATTAAAAAAGTAACGATGAGAAAAAAACTTAACTACAAACGGAGTCAATAAATTAGCCACAACGATACTTACTAATCCGAAATTCATAAATAACATTGATAGCGCTACAACGGTGTATACAATTTTTGAATACACTAGCGATTTTCTATATTGTGTAACCATTCCTCTACCATTTAATAATGATGAGTAATAGGCATAATACATGTTAAAATACACTGATATACAATAGGTTAACCAAATAAATAAAGAATTTTTAATTGTTGTAAAACCATTTGTGATTTTATAGATATAAATGGTCCCAATTGTTAATAATATTACCAATATTATTATGGACAGTCTTCTATATAAAAACTTTGCAGTTTGAATCATTACAAACAATAATTTATAATTGACTCCTTCTCGCGTACTGTTTTCGGAAATACCCTCTTTCAAGAGTTTTTGAGAACCACTAAAGATATAGGTAATATTTCGCCCAAACTGAGGAGCAAAACCAAAATCAAAAAGTGTTACTAAGCCACCTATAGTTAACATTAAGTAATTTAGACCAACTTCTTCAGCACTTAGTAATTTTAAAATAACTGGAAGAACAATTATTCCAGACGCAATTGAAAAAAATTGAGCAAAATAACCCCAAGCTAAATCTTTTTTATTTATTTTAAGTTCCATTTAAAATCAAGAACATTTTAACTAATTATTTAATTTTTATCAAATACTCACCGTAACCACTTTTCTGTAATGGTTCAGCAACTTTACATAATTGTTCTTTATTAATGTAGCCCATACGGTACGCCACTTCTTCAATAGCACCAATTTTCATTCCTTGACGTTCTTCAATTACCTGTACAAATTGTCCTGCCTGCATTAGCGATGCAAACGTACCCGTATCTAACCAAGCAGTTCCTCGGTCAAAAACCCCGACACGTAATTTCCCTCTTTTTAAATATTCTTTATTCACATCGGTAATTTCGTATTCACCACGTGCTGAGGGTTCTATACTTTTCGCAATCTCAACCACCGAATTATCATAAAAATACAATCCCGGTACGGCATAATGAGACTTTGGTTTCATAGGTTTTTCTTCAATAGATAATACGTTGTTATCAATATCAAATTCAACCACACCATATCGTTCAGGATCGTGTACAGGATAAGCAAATACTACTCCGCCTTCTTCTTTAGTGCAGTCTTGCAACAACTTGCTCATACCACTGCCATAAAAGATATTATCACCTAATACCAATGCTACTTTATCAGTACCAATGAATTGTTCCCCAATTACAAATGCCTGTGCCAAACCGTTAGGTTCCGGTTGTTCGGCATATTCAAAACGGCACCCGATTTGAGAACCGTCGCCCAATAATTTTTTGAAATGCGGTAAATCATGTAGAGTAGAGATAATCAATATTTCATTAATACCTGCTAACATTAATGTTGACAAGGGATAGTATATCATAGGCTTATCATAAACCGGCATTAATTGTTTGCTTACAGCTAGTGTTAAGGGATGTAAACGGGTACCGGATCCGCCGGCTAATATAATTCCTTTCATGTTTTTTAAATGTTGAATTGTTGATGTGTTGAACTGTCGATTCAATACTTTACTTCGAAACTTCGAAATTCTCAGTAACTGATCATCAGTGACAACACTTCGACAAGCGTAGTGTCCGAATTTGGGTCTTTTTATTTTTCAGCTAGTTTTGTAATTTCTTTTTCGACTACTTCTTTACGTAAGCCAGAGCTTGAAAAGCGGTGATCTCTGCAATTGTAATATAAGTCGATTCCTTTTTCCTCGCAATAGGTACGACCTGTAAAATTTTTGTCTTTGTATTCATCTCCTAAAATACGAACATCTATTTTAAAAGAACGCAAAACATCTTCCAAATCCTGCTCGGTTGCGTAAGGAACCACTTCGTCTACAAACGAACATGCTTTTAACTGAATGTATCGCTCTACAACCGTTTGTATCGGTTGGTTTTTTTCTGGCCGATCAATCGTAGGGTCAGTTTGCAAACCGCATATTAAATAATCACACTGGCGTTTTGCATCTTCCAACATTTTTATGTGACCGGCATGCAGTAAATCGAATGCGCTAAAAGTTATTCCTATTTTCATAATGATGTTTTCTTGTTAATATGTTGAACTTTTGCTCCCGATAGCAATCGGGACAAGTTTCGTTGATTTATTCTTTTGAATTTATAAATTTTTGGTACTCAAAAATCAATCGCAACAATTCTTTTTCGGTATTTCTATCTTTAGCAGTTAAATATTTTAACCACGTTTTCTGAAAACGAAAACGAAACTCAATGCTGTCACTGCATTGGATGGTGTTTAATTTAGTGATAAAATCTTCAATTTCGAATTTCATTTCTGTTGTTGATTTGTTTATTCGTTTAAATGCTGAATCGATTATTTATTTATTTATTTGATAATCAGTAAAAGGTTTCATTCTTATATTTTCAATTGCTTTTATAACACCAACTATTCTTGAAAATATACTAGAACTCCAAATCTTGCGCGATCCTGAACCGAGCTTGCGAACTGTACAAAGTAAATCAAGTTCAGGATGACAAAAAAAACTATTCTCCAAATAACACGATACCATCTTCTGACAATTCCCGATCATAATGAAATAAAACCTTACGGTTTACAACTTCTTCGATTTTAGGAATGATACTTTTAGTATATTCTGTGTTAATGGTATTCCCGGTTATATTTATTTCAATAACACCACTGTCAATCCCCTTTGCGTAATCGCCAATCAATTTAATCTGTTTTACATCACCCATGCGTTCTAAAATTTGTTCAACAATGGTATCCAAACCCAGATACTTGTGAACAACCTGCTGCAATAATGTAAACATTGGATGCTGTTCATTGGCTGTATAGGCAATCTTGTTACTAACCTCTTTTTTCTCCAAATAACCAGCATCAGAGAGATGATTCAACTCTTTACGGATAGCGTTGGTTGATTCGTTAAACTCGGTTGCCAAACCACGTAAGTGTCCTGAATTTGTTGAAGTTATAAAGAACTTTACTAACAGTTTAATACGGGTTTTTGATGTAATTAACAGATCTAACATGTTTTGTTAAAATGAGCAGTAAAGGTACTCGTTTTGAATTATAAAACAAATGTTTGGGGAAAAATTTACGGTTTGGTAATATGGAAGGGTGCTTGATGCTGGGTGCGGAATTGTGTTAGCAGATAAATTCGATTATTGATCCCGATAGTAGGCGAGACAAGTTTTGTTGAACCGTTGATTCGTTTAATCATTTTAGGAGAAAAATTCATGTGAATTAACTTCACCTGTGGTTGAATGGTTTAATCCCGACGGTCGGGACAGGATGTTTGATGTTTTTAATTTTAACCACAGATGCACAGATTTTAAAAATTTATTAAAATGTATTACTTTATGAATGCATAAAATCTACACGGATGGCTGAATATGATACTTTCAGTTGTTTTGATTGGAAATTATGTGGGGTATTTGATGATGGTGTAAATTGTGTTAGTAGAACAATTCGATTTATTCGATGATTTGTTGATTTGTTGAAATTAAGGTTGATATTTATACTTGTCTTTATTATGTAGCAGACTCTGAATCAAGTTCAGAGTGACAGTGCATAGGGCTGTTTTGATTGGGAATTTGGTTTTAGATTTCAGAGGTTGAGTCAAGAAGTCACCAAGTTCGTTGATTGGATACCTCGTTAATTTGAGCAGTTTACTAACCGAAGATTAGTGAATGCTTTTAATTTTTTTTTAGATCTTTTATTTTCTACAAACTCGAACTAGCACCTAGTTAGGCTGACTAACGATCTTTTGAGACCCTGAAACAAGTTCAGGGTGACACTCTTCCGATATAATTATAATTTAGCAAGCATTTCTTGCAGGCTTGTTTTCCAGTCTGGTACGGTTACTTTATATACTTCTTTTATTTTTGACTTGTCTAATAATGAGAAATTAGGGCGCTTTGCAGGTGTTGGAAATGCATCGCTACCAATAGCATTTACCTTGGTGCTAAAACCTTTTATTTCTTTTACTGCCTTTGCAAATTCATGCCAGCTGATTTTACCTTCGTTACTGTAATGGTACACTCCCTGAACAAATTCAGGTGCTTCGATTATCTGCATGATTGCTAAAGCTAAATCTCGGGCATAGGTTGGGGTACCGATTTGGTCTGCCACTACACCTATTTCTTTGCGTTCGCTCATTAAACGGATCATGGTTTTTACGAAGTTGGCTCCGTAAGTTGAATACACCCATGCCGTACGAATGATTACATGATTTGCACCTGATGCGCGCAATGCCTGTTCACCGTGTAATTTGGTTAAGCCGTACACATTGATAGGATCGGGAGCATCGGTTTCCTTTAAAGGTGTTTCACTGGTACCATCGAACACATAATCGGTTGAGATATGTATTACGTTCGCATTATTGTCTGCTGCCCACGCACCTATTGTTTTTACTGCAATATGGTTTACGGCATCGCATAATTCCTGATCGCTTTCAGCTTTATCAACCGCTGTGTATGCACCTGCACTGACAATAATCTCCGGTTTTTCGGTATTTAATACTTCAAGAATTTGGTCCGGATTACTTAAATCCATTTCCTCACGGTCAACAAAGATCATACGGTATTCAGGGAAATTTTGTTCAATCTCCTGTAGTTCAGAACCTAATTGTCCGTTTTTTCCCGTAATTAAAACTTTAATCATATTATCTATTAAAGATTTGAGTAAATTCTGGTGCTTCTCTATCTTTTTCGGATAGAATCATTTGATCCTCCGCAATTCTCCAGTCGATATTTAAACTTTTATCCAATGGATTGATACCTCTTTCTGATTCTTTATTGTAAAAATCATCGCATTTATAAAAAAATACCGCTTCTGCACTTAAAACAGAAAATCCATGTAAAAAGCCCTTAGGAATAAAAAGTTGTTTGTTGTTATCAGCAGTAAGTTCAATACTAAACGACTCCCCAAATGTTTCTGAATCCACACGTGCATCCACTACCACATCTAATACAGCACCTTCCAATACACGAACTAATTTAGCTTGCGAAAAATCACCTGCTTGCATGTGCAAGCCTCTAACTACACCAAAAGTTGATTTTGACTGGTTATCTTGAACAAAATTAGGTTTGTATCCTAAAATTTGTTCTAATTTTAATTCATTGTAAGATTCAAAAAAATAGCCCCTATCATCTTCAAAGACATTAGGTTCTAAAATAAAACAACCTTTTAATTTTGTTTCTGTAGCTTTCAAATTAATCTTGATATTGTGTGTTATAATATTTTTGGTAATCGCCTGATGTTACGTTGTTCAACCATTCCTGATTATCCATAAACCAATCGATTGTTTTTGCAAGGCCTTGTTCAAAGGTTACGCTTGGATACCAACCCAGTTCTTTATTAATCTTATTGGCATCAATAGCATAACGCAAATCGTGCCCCGGACGGTCTTTTACAAAGGTAATCAGTTGAGCTGATGTTCCCGGTTCGCGACCTAATTTTGCATCCATCTGTTGGCATAATTCTTTAACCAGATCAATATTCTGCCATTCGTTAAACCCACCTACATTATAACAATCTCCGTTTTTCCCCTGGTGGAATACCAGATCTATTGCTTTTGCGTGATCTATTACAAACAACCAGTCACGGGTATATTTTCCGTCGCCATAAATGGGCAGGGGTTTGTTATTGATGATGTTGTGGATACACAACGGAATTAGTTTTTCAGGAAAATGGTTGGGACCATAATTGTTTGAACAGTTTGTTAATACCATTGGCATACCATAGGTATCGTGGTACGCACGTACAAAATGATCTGAAGCTGCCTTTGAAGCAGAGTAAGGTGAATGCGGGTCGTATTTTGTGTCTTCGGTAAAGAAGCCTTCGCTGCCTAAGGCTCCGAAAACCTCATCGGTTGATACGTGGTGGAATCGTTTACCTTCGTAACTGCCATTCCATATTTCACGAGCTGCATTCAACAGGTTTACCGTACCGATAACGTTGGTCATTACAAATGCCGAAGGATCGGCAATGGAACGGTCTACATGCGATTCTGCCGCCAGATGGATCACTCCGGTTGGCTGGTATTTTTTGAACACTTCCAATACCGCCTGTGCATCACAAATATCTGTTTTTTCGAATTTATAGTTTGGTAAATGATCTACATCTTTCAGGTTTTCCAGATTTCCGGCGTAGGTTAACGCATCTAGGTTAACGACGGTATAGTCGGGATATTTTGTTACAAATTCACGTACTACATGTGATCCGATAAATCCGGCTCCTCCGGTTATGATGATGGTCTGCTTCATATTATGTTATGCTTAGCTAATTTTGTTCAAAGATAGAATTTTTTTGAATGAGGGAAAGGGCTTTTTGCGGTAAAGTGTGTTATGTAGTGTTTAGCTGTTGATCCATATAGCAATCGGGACAAGTTTCGTTGAATTGTCGGGTTTAATAGTAACAATGTGTTTTGATTGATGTTTTTGTTATTAACCACAGATGCACAGATTTTAAAAAATTACAAAAATGTTTATTTAAAGTACGTATATAATCTACACCGATGACTGAATGTGATACATTCAGTTGTTTTGATTGGGAATTATGTGGAGTGATGGATGTTTGGAACTAGATGTTGAATATGAAATTGTGTGAGTAGACTAATTCGTTGTTGAATCGTAGGGCTTAATAGTAACTATGACTTTAGCTAATATTTCTAATCTTAACCACTGATGCACAGGTTTTAAAAAAATCACGAAAATGTTGATTTAAAGTACGTACATAATCTACACCGATGGTTGAATGTGGAATATTAAGTCATTTTAATTGAGAAGTTAGTATTTTGTTATACATTGAAGTTCAATGAAAGCTTCTTTTTACGATACAAAAAACAAATAAAATGGTTAAAAATCAACATAAAGAATATTCTTTTTGCTATTAATAAAAAAATAACACAAAAAAAAACACCCAAGTAAGTAAGCAATTTACTGCCAATACAATCTATTTACTGTTATTAAATTAAGGATTTGAAAAAGATATCCATAAAACATGGGGGATTCGCTTTATGGATAACTGCCTGTGCTATATCTTGAGGCCGCCTATACTAAGCAATTTAAAATAAATTTGTTAATTTCGTACAAAATTAATTACTCAACTTACACTTTCATTTATTATAATACGAAATATTCATGATATTGCATTGCACACTTATTTAAAAGCCTTGCTTTTAATGTCTATTGTATTGATATAAAAGAATTTACCGTAGAGTATTTTACTAAAAGCCATTAAAGTTGATTAATAAACTACACACCAAAATGTTAACAGCAATGCTGTTGACCCTAAGCAGCAATGCCCTATATGCACAATACGGTTTTGGAACCAACCAACCAAGCAGGGCCAGCGTTATAGAAGCGAACTCTACAAACAAAGGACTGCTGATTCCAAGAGTTGCATTAAATGAAACCACCAATTTTGAACCTATAAACGGAGTTGGCAATACAGCCCAACATACCGTAAATTCACTGCTTGTTTACAATACTGCAACCAACGGCACCGCAGCTACAGCCGTTACACCCGGCTATTATTACTGGTTGAAACCCACGGCAGGAGTTGCTGGGCGATGGGTACGCCTGTTAACAGGCAGCGACCTTACTGCTAACAACGGATTAACCTTGAGCGGCACCACTGCAGAACTAGGCGGAACACTGAACAGAAACACTATCATTGAAACTACTGGTTTTAACTTTAATATTACAGGTTTACCCACCGGAGCAGTTTCTGACAGAGTACTGCTTTCCGGTACCAACGGTCAGCTGAAAAGTATTGCACTTAGCAGTGTACTAGCGGCTACTACCAACAATTTAAGCAACAACGGTGTAAATACACTAACTTCAACAGTTAATGGTAAAGCCAGTTCAACAGGTATGGTGAATACTGTTAGCAACAGTATTACGGGTACCAACCTTACCACTACCGTAAACGGCATTGGATCGACCGCACTAAACCTTACACCTGCGATTACAGCAGCTACAACGAACGCATTAGTAAATAATGGTACAAACACGCTTACATCAACCTTTAACGGTGTAAGTGCTACGGCCGCTGCTGTTAATACGAACACTTTAACTGCTACCAACGGCAACCTGGTTTCTACAGTAAACGGCATAGCTTCTACACCTGCTGTTGCGGTACTTACCAATGCTGTTAACGGATTGAGCAGCAGCAGCGGAACCGTGAGGCTTGGCGGAACGTTAAACAGTGTAACTGCAATAAATACAGGAGCCACCAACACTCTTGCAATAACGGGACTTTCCAGCGGGCTTACTACAGACAACATTGTGGTTGCTGACCCCACAAGCGGCGTATTAAGACAGGTAAAAGCTGTAATGCCGAAATTTTTTTATATGCCGTCTGTTGTTTTTGATATTTCGGTTATAGGAACCTACACAAGAAACCTGTACAACGAATACATAAACCAGTTTGCTACACCCGCCATAAAAAGTGCCGGTGCTGTTGAAGGAATACCTACCCTATTGGCAAGCCAGCTTGAATATTACGTTACCTATTATGATACCAATATTTTTGAGAATCTTTCCATTGACCAGAATGGTGTGTTGACATACCGGGTAAAAAACTCGAGCGCTTCTGAAAAAACGTTTATGAACATTGTATTTGTAGTAAAGAAGTAACCCGAAAAACAATCCGAAATGTATATTTTTAACGTTACAAGATTTCACATATTAAAAAGAAAACTGCCAGTACTACTACTTTTGTTTTTTTTTAAAACAGGATGGTCACAAAATGTAACCCATCTGTACACAGACTTTAACGGTTTCTGGCATTCAGGTGACAATGCCATAAACAACATACGGCCAGACTATTCGCATGACCTGCTGGCATACAGATACAACAATACTATTTACAGCACAGGTGTAAACGATGCCCTGTTAACGCTGTACGGCTTTACTTTTGTACCAAGAATCTATCAGGCACTGCCGGTGGTAAACATTCCTATTCCGCAAGGAAACAGCCGTTTTGCCCAACTTGGACAGATGCAAGACGGGAAACACAATGCTGTTACCACCATTCCTTATCCGTATATCGCACCGGTAAAATTATCGGATGTACTAACCGACGGTGTCAACGGTTTAAATATAGGTACGGGTGTAACGAATATGACCGATGCTGGTGGAAACAGTATCCAGATGGAGTTTCCCTTCAGCAGAATTGACGGCTTTTCGGAAATTGGTGACGGAATTCCAGATATATTGGTTTCGCAGATTGCACAACCGGTAGCAGACAGAATAGATCAGGTATGGTTTGTAGATGCAAACAGCCAACAGATAGGAACGATAGTAAGCATTAGACAAACAGACCTTAATTCAATGGGTAAAGGAATGTACGATTTTTTTAATCCTGACGGAACTTCTGGGGGTACAGGATTTGTAAATTCAGATAGAGATATCAGACTATCCGCCTTTGATGCTTCAGCTTTCGGATTAAACGCATCAAACTACCATCTGCCAAGAAAATTAATTTACAAGTTGGGAGGATCTTCTGACCCTGCTTTTATTGCATTCAACTACCGATTTCTTGCTATTGTAGTATCTAATGACGACAATGCAACTACCAATGTAAATATACCCGTTGTGATTAATCCGCTGAACAACGACCTGATTCCGAGTGCCGTTATACTTACCTCGTTACAGATTGTTAGCGGCGAAGGTCCAACAAACGGTACTGTTACCGTAAACCCGAATAATACAGTAACCTATACACCAAATACAGGATTTATAGGCATTGACCGCTTTAGATACAGAATATGCAGCAATACCAACAGCTGTGATGAAGCCTACGTAACGGTTGTTGTAGGATCATCGGACATAGCGGTTGTTAAATCGGTGAATCCAACACATCCCGCTATAGGTGGCGCCGTTGCATTTACGGTTACCGTTACCAACAAAGGGCCCCATGCCGCAGCAGGTGTTCGTGTAATAGACCTTTTACCTGTAGGGTATACCTTTACTTCTGCCACTGCCACAGGAGGAAGTTACAGCAATACTAGCGGTAACTGGATGATTGGGGATTTAGGTGTTAACAGTTCAAGAATTCTCACTATTAACGCGTTGCTTAAAAATACAGGTCCTTACACCAATACCGCAAAGGCATCGAGCCTGATGCACGATCCGGACCTTACAAACAATACCGCAACTGCAACTCCGGCAACTGTACCTTCGGCAATTGTGAGTACTACCTGTATTGCCGGAAATTCCGTTCAACAAGTTAGGGTTGACCTTACAGGTGATCCTGATGTTAACGGATGGACTGTGAGATACACCTATGACGGTGTTGCACAAACGGTAACGAATATACAAAGCTCTCCCTTTACTTTTCAGCCGGCAAAACCGGGAACATTCTATGTAACATCGGTAACGGATGGAAAAGGCCTTAGAGTTAATTATCCTGTGAGTCCGCCTGTAGACCTACTGGTAAAAAAAGTAATACACAGCTGCCAGATACTTACAAACCCTATGCTACCGAGTAAGATTTCGAAATAGGGTTTAGTTATGGGTGTAGAATTGTGTTAGTAGAAAAATTTGTGTGAATGATCTTAATCGGTGTTGGATTGTTTAGAACTAAGGTTTATAGCTGATTACAATAGTTCGTAAGCTGTTTAGTGTTTAGTGTTATTATTCGTTTTTATATGGTTAAAAATAATAAAATAACAACGAGTAAAACCATTCGATTTTTGAAAGAAAACAGTCTTCTGAGTCAGGATTGGAGTGGCTTTTGAAATGATTTTTATTGATAATGTGTTTTTACACAAATACAGAATGTAATTCCAATTAATAAAATTTTCTAAAATTAAATCATGCAACAAATAAAAAAGGCTCTCCTTTAAAAGGAGCGCCTTTACTGTAATATATATTTTTTTAATTACTGCCCTAATTTAAAAGACACACCTATTAAACCGGTTACGTAACTTCCTGTAGTAGACTCTTCGCCAAGAATGCTTAATCCGTTGTAGCCCATATTCTGACTAAAATTCATGATATAGGTTCCGTCTAAAAACACACCGATGCGATCTGTTATGCTGTATTGCGGTTTTAAACCAATTTGGAAATTACCCATATTATCTTTTTGGTCGTTTGCCTTACTTTTTCCAAAGTTTATACCAAAACCTGTATGCGCAGCCAATTGAAATTTAGATTCAGAAGGACTTATTGCCTGTAATACTTCGAAAGTAGCTTCTGCTGTTAATTTATTGTAGTTTACACCAGCATTATCAAAATCTTTATGTTTAAAAGTGGTGTTGGAATAGGTTCCACGTACTCCCCACAGATTATTGATCTGATAATTTGCACCCAACTGTACGGTGTTTAATCCGCTTACATCTGCACGTTCTACATTATCAGGACTTAATGCCATATTGTATCCGTATGCTGCTTCTAAACGCACTTTGCTTAAGAAAGATCCTTCTTGAGCACTGGCTTGACCAACAGATAAAATTGCTACTGTGGCAATTGCTACTATTTTTTTCATGTTTGTTATTTATTGATTATTATTAAATTAAATTTTTAAAACGACTAATCATCAAAAGACACTACCAACAGCCATAAGACCATTAACAAAGTAATGCTTACGATTTACATTTCATAAGACTAGTTTCTCTTAAATTAAGATTAAAGCTCCCTATCCAAAAATCTGCCGTAAAAGTATTTATTACCTTTTAACAAAACAAATTATTATTAAAGAATTAATTTTTACGTAACGATTGGTTAAAAAAAACACCCAAAAAAGACCATATATTATCTTAAATTTAAAAATTTTAAAAAATTAAGTATAAAATATTATCGTTTATAGATTTATCCTATATTTACGTTATAAACATACGTAAAACCACATGAAATCCTTATTCAACCGCAAGAGTACTGCCGTATTGAGCAATACCCTGCCTGAATCTGAGCTGCGTAAAATCAACGAACTGTTCGGCAATAAAACACACGAGCAAACAGCTTCGGGTATTGCACTTACCTTTCTTTTTACAACACAATCTGCAAGAAGTGCACAGAAGTTTGCACTGAAGCTCGCGGAAAAAAACTGGAACAGCCGTTACTTTAAAAAGCAGCAGAAAAACTGCCAGATACAGGCACTAAGCCCTATATTGCCTTTTGACGAAAAAACCGTTAAAAACTACATAGCCGAATTTTACCAACTTGCAGCTAAATGTAACTGCAGGTGCGAACGTTGGGATTGGGTTGTATAATTTATAAAAACTGTTTATAACTTAACTTAAGAAATGAAAATGCTGTACTATGAATAGTAAGGAAACGTATTATTATTTTTAAAATATCACGTTTTATTTTATTACTGTACATTATACCTTGTATGGCTTTAAGATACCATATTGTTGGTTTGTATTCTGGTAAATAGTTATAGAGAGGTAAATGGGAGGAAAACAGACAGTACCGGAATAAAAAAAGAATACCGAATGCGTTGCGTTCAGTATTCTTTTTAAATTTATACTATTGTTGATAACAATTGCAGCAAAAAATATAGTGTTTTTTAACTTTTCCTAATTAACATAGATAAATACTACTCCATAACTTCTCCCAGTTGCTGCTGAAACTTCCATGCTGTTTGCATGGATGTCTGCAAGGGAGTTTTGGGTTCCCAATCCAACTCTGATTTTGCAAAAGAATAATCGGCATACGCCTGTACGATATCTCCCGCTCTGCGTGGTTTTATTTCGTAGTTGATCTTTAAATTATTTGCCTGTTCAAACGCAGTTACAATTTCCAATACGGTAGAGCCCGTACCCGAACCTAAATTAAAAAACTCCAGATTGGATTTATTTCTACCTTCCAGTAAACGTTGCATTGCCTTTACATGTGCATCTGCCAAATCGTTCACATCAATATAATCACGTACGGCGGTACCGTCACGCGTTTCATAATCGTTACCGAACACCCCTAAACTGTCTCTTATTCCCATGGCAGTTTGGGTAACGTACGGGATAAGATTATTAGGAATTCCATTTGGAACTTCACCGATGGCAGCTGAATTATGCGCACCTACCGGATTAAAATAGCGTAAAGCCACAGCACTTTTATCTGTAGCCCCAACAAAATCTTCAATGATCTCCTCCCCCATTTTCTTTGTATTTCCATAGGGAGATTCCGGGCGTTTTAATGGAGTAGATTCGTTTATAGGCATGCTATCAGCCTGACCATAAACGGTGCATGATGAAGAAAAGATAAAGTTATCTACCTGATTTTCTTCCATTGCTTCCAGAACATTCATCAGTCCCACTAAATTATTTCGGTAATACATTAATGGTTTTGCAACTGATTCACCCACTGCCTTATATGCAGCGAAGTGAATGATACCGTCAATTTTATGTGATTGAAAGAAAACGCTTACTGCATTATAATCTTTAAGGTCGATATTGTAATACACTGGCTGTACGCCTGTTATTGAGGTTATTTTTTCCCATACTTCCAACTGTGAATTGGAAAGATCATCGATTATATATACGTTAAATCCGGCTTGCTGCAGTGCTACCACGGTATGTGAACCAATGTAGCCCAAGCCACCTGTTACCAATATGTTTTTCATTTTTTTGCTTATGTTTAACCGTAGAATCGGTTAATTGTTGAATCGGTTCTCGACTATAATCGAGCTCACGCTAATTATCTATTCAAGATGCGATCTTCTCACCATGATTAGATATCTCGACAAGCTCGATATGACAAGTACATGGCTAATATTATTTCGCTAGCTTAATTATTTCTTTTTCTGTAACCGTTTTACGCAAGCCAGAACTAGAGAAACGATGATCGCGCTGGTTGTAGTATAATTCAATGCCTTTTTCTTCACAATAAGTTCTAGCAGTAAAATTTTTATCTCTGTATTCTTCGCCTAAGATTCGTACATCGATCTTAAACGAACGCAAAATATCTTCCAAATCCTGTTCTGTTGCGTACGGTACTATTTCATCTACATGCATACAGCCTTTTAACTGTATGTAACGTTCCACAACACTCTGTACCGGTCTGTTTTTTTCCGGTCGATCTAACGTTGGATCAGTCTGTAGTCCGCAAATAAGGTAATCGCACTGGCGTTTTGCATCTTCCAGCATTTTTATATGTCCTGCGTGCAACAAATCGAATGCACTAAATGTAATTCCTATCTTCATATTTTTTGGTTTATATATACGGATCTTATGAATTTGTATTCCCCTTTATTTTTATATAAGATCGTGTGAAATTTAGCGCTTTTTTTTGGATTGAAAAAGATTATGGCGCTTAAATGATGATTTGATTATACGGAGGTAATGAAATGTTGAACCGTTTATACGTTGAATTGCTAGGTGATGGATGTCTGATGTAGAATTGTATTAGTAGAAAAATTTGTGTGAATAACCTTAATCTGTGGTTGACAAGTTTAATCGTTAAACCGTTGATTTGTTTAGTATGTTGAAAAAACATAAAACTTTATTTTATTAATATCAAAAAAAACAGACAGGTGTCTGTTTTTTATCTTTAGTTATGTAATTATTAGATTTCGTTTCTAAAGTCTGCCTTCTACTTTTTCTGATAATACACCTTTTACGTCGTAAATAATTCCACCTTCTTTAAGGTAGTTACGCACATTCAATTCCAAAAACTGCTGATGTGCTACTGCGAGTACAGCTGCATTGTAAGTATCAGTTTCTAAACTTTCGACAATTTTTACACCTGTTGGAATTCTACGTTTTGACCAATCAACCCAAGGATCATAAACTACAACCTTACAACCGTAATCTACCAAACCATCAACTACATCCCACACCTTTGAGTTGCGCATATCGGGACAGTTTTCCTTAAAGGTTACACCCATTACTAAAACAGCAGCGTTTTTAATTTTAAGATCGTTTTTGATCATAAGCTTTATAACTTCTGACGCTACAAAAGATCCCATAGAATCATTCAACCTGCGTGCAGAAAGTATTAATTCTGAATAATAACCGATTTGTTGTGCTTTTTGAGCAAGATAAAACGGATCGACTCCAATACAGTGACCGCCTACCAAACCGGGTTGAAAAGGCATAAAGTTCCATTTGGTTCCTGCTGCTTTCAACACTGCTTTGGTATCGATTCCCATTAACGCAAAAATCTTTGCCAGTTCATTTACAAAAGCAATATTAATGTCGCGCTGTGAATTTTCGATGACTTTCGCAGCTTCAGCTACCTTTATGGAAGGAGCCAGATGTGTACCTGCAGGAATTACAGATCGATATAAAGAATCGACCTCTAAAGCAGTTTCGGGTGTTGAGCCCGAAGTAACTTTCATGATTTTGTCAATGGTTCGTTCTTTATCACCCGGATTTACACGTTCCGGAGAATAACCTGCGAAAAAATCTATATTGAATTTTAAGCCTGAAACACGTTCCAACACCGGAACGCATTCTTCTTCTGTTACTCCAGGATATACAGTAGATTCGTATACTACCACATCACCTTTTTTCAATACCTTTCCTACGAGTTCTGATGCTTTTTTTAATGGCGTAAGATCGGGACTGTTGTTTTTATCAACCGGTGTTGGAACCGTTATTATGTAGTAATTCGCAGTTTTTAAATCGGTTTCTTCTGTTGTAAAATACAATCCTGAAGTATTTTTACTTATTGGATTTTTAGACTGTAAAACATTTTTTAATGCATCTTCAGAAACCTCCAAAGTAGCATCAATCCCTTCCTTTAGTTCATCGATTCTTTTCTGATTGATGTCATACCCAACAACCGGATATTTGGAAGCAAAAAGCACTGCCAAAGGCAAGCCTACATATCCTAAACCAATTACTGCAATTTTATGTTTTGTATTCATATTTTAAATCTCAAATTTATTTAGTATAGATTTATAATTAAAATTTTGTATATATTCGAATTAACTTGAACACTTAAATATAAAAACTAATTTAGTTTTAGTTTATAAATTTAGAGTATTTTTAAAACAATAATCAATAAAATTAAATATCCTCATTATAGATTTTGGTGTTAAAACATCTAAATCAAATTTAGAAAAATGTAGCTTAACTCATACTGTACCTTTTATTGGCGCATCCATTTTTCTCCGTGCTTTCAATTCTTCAGTAGTTAAATAAACAACTTCCTTTTTTAGTAAGTTAAACCGATACCATTTAAAAGGATTTTGAATAATTTCATTTTGTTCGATTGCAAAACTGAACATTTTCTTTAATCGCAGTAATACCTTATTTACTGTAGCTTGTGAGAATTTACGATTTGTTTTTAGATAGAATTCGTAATCTTTGATAAAAGACAAATCTATATCCTGTAATTTAAAATCTCTGTTTTTATGATTTGCCTGAATATAACATTTAAGATTTAAATAGGCATTCTCATGTTTTTTCCAAGTAGGTTTCTTAATGTCAATACCTATTAACTGTTCCATTCGTTTTAGGTAGTTTACATAGAATTCTAGTAAATAAGTTACATTCTTATCATTATCGCCTTTGTACCGATTGTAAATATCATCAACATCAAAAGCTTCTTTCTCTAATAAGAGGGTATTGAAAATTTGTAAAAAAAGTTGACTTATTTGATTGAGCTGGGTATTGATGCTTTTCAACTCGGTATATTTTGAGATTATAAGCTGCTTAGAAGCATCCCAATCACTCTCGGCCACATAGTTGTACGTCTTCAAAGTAAATTAGACAGTTAAATATAAAAACTAATTTAGTGTTTAGTTTATAAATTTATTAATTTTTGTTGGTTGTACAATTGTCTTCTTTTCTGAATTGTGCTGTTTTTTATTTC
>Ga0308157_10001756_pt1 | contig 40853 bp, 40 predicted proteins | sample PhyBR1_FD_201035 | JGI IMG/M metagenome (GOLD analysis project Ga0308157, IMG submission 201035) | Phyllosphere microbial communities from UC Gill Tract Community Farm, Albany, California, United States - DLSLB.R1 | ecosystem: Host-associated > Plants > Phyllosphere > Unclassified | place: USA... | reverse complement strand
CAAAATCCAATCCTCAAACCTCTTAAATAATCAATTCAATAAATGTTCATTTATTGATGCTGAATTTTTTAAAAGTAATATCGAAAAATGCAACTTCTCTGGAGCAGACTTTTCTGGTGCGGAAATATTGGAATCAAATTTGGAGACCAACACTGTAAATGACGTTGTTTGGAAATTTACCAAATTCCTAAAATCAAACATTAGTGACATTAATTTCACAGGAACTTTTGAGGATTGTCATTTTGAACACTGTTCTTTTTATGGGGTTAAATTTGAAAATGCAATTATTTTGAATACCTTTTTCAAGTATAATGATAGGTTTAAAAAAGTTCAATTTGTAAACTGTAAAGTGGATAGTATAACGTATGCATTTTTAAAAAATAATCAAGCAAACTTGACAGATATAACAATAATATCATGACAATGGCCGAGAAACAATAGAAAAAGCCGCTGGTAACCTCAAGTATGTATAATGGAAAAAAGTATGCCTTTTTAACCCGATAACGCGGATTTCAATCCGTGCCCACAAAGAAAAACTAAATAATTACTATTAAAATAACAGTTAAAATAACAATCATTTTCATCATGTCTTGTCCTGAAATAGCAAAGCCCACTCAAAGACATGGATAGTATATAAATAATGTATGAAAAACATTATGTCAAATAGAAGATTCGTAAACAGCTTTGCTATCAGCAAAGTCGCTATAGGATATTTGCGGATAATTAAATCTGCAACCTTTTTAATTTAATAGATTTGAGTATCTTTTCCCAATTTCGCCAATACTTCAAAATATAAGAATTTTATAAACTTAATATTCAAAACAATGCACTTTATCGGAATTATATGCAATTAACTGATGGTTAAACAAATACAAATATTTAGTTTGTAAATTTGCCCCTTTTTTCAAAATTGACATAAAATACAATATTAAAAAGGGTTTATGAAATTTAAATTATTTCAGGTTTTATTACTTGTTGCCACCATATCTACATTGAATTCCTGTTCTACAGATGATACTCCAGATAACACTATTGAAACTTATACAACAGATTATTCATCCAAGGAGAAGACCGATTACACATATTCCTCATACGAATTAGAGACACTTAACTCGATAAATAATTATAGAATCAGCATTGGATTAACGCCTTTGGAAAAAGAAAATCTTCTTTCTTGGGAATCAGAAGAACATGGCGAATATATGATTACCAATAATAGCGTTAGCCATATGGGTTTTGAAACTCGTTCTGATATCATCATGAAATTTTTAGGAGCCATTAAAGTTGGTGAAAATATTGCTTATTCAAATAATAACACCTCAATTAAAACAATTTTGGATGCTTGGTTAGCCAGCCCTACTCATAAAAAAAACATTGAAGGAGATTATACTCATTTTGGTATTTCAATAAAAGAAGACCCAACAACCGGTAAAAAATATTATACCAATATCTTTGCAAAAATATAAACACCGCTAGTGCCAGCGTCACGTTATAAACATTCCAAAATTTAATGATATACGTCTTAAAACGTATCATTCTACCTTGCGTTCAAGATTACTACAGCAGTTAATCAACAAAAATCTGCTATTTCGCCCAGCGGGGAGAAATAACATAACGTAATCAGCTATTGTGATTATTCCTTCCTCGGAATTGACAAAATGCGAATAAAATCTAACGAATTCTACAAATTCAACTCTTCCGAACACCGCTAATGCAAGCGTCACGCACGTACGCACAAGGAAACAAAAGTCAATAATGAAAATCCTTGTGTAACCTAATCAGGAATTCGTACTATCTGATAAAAAAAGTCATTTACTTGAAAAATACCCAAAAATAAAAAGTTAACTTGTCATCTTTTAATTCAATAAAACATTGAAAATCTGCGTTATATAAAGCAATATAAAACAAAACTATGAAAAAAATAATCGCAGCGATCAATATGACAATCGATGGGTTTTGTGACCATACAGCCATAATTGCCGATGAAGTAGTACATGAGCATTATACCGAGTTATTAAAAAACGCAGACACTCTTCTTTACGGCAGAATAACCTATCAGCTTATGGAATATTGGCGGCCATTTGTAGAAAATCCAAGTGGCGATAAATCAATGGATGACTTTGCAGTTGTAATGAACAAAACCCCAAAAATTGTTTTTTCGCATACGCTAAAAAATGTGGATTGGAAAAGCGCAAAGTTAGCAACTAAAACACTTGAAGAAGAAGTTGTGGAACTCAAAAAATCCAATAATGACGATGGTAAAAACATTTATGTCGGTAGTCCGAGCTTGATTTTGTCTTTGACAAAACTTAATTTGATTGACGAATATCAAATTTGTCTTCATCCGGTTATAGTAGGAAGTGGTTTGCCGTTATTTAAGGATATCAACGAAAAAATTATTCTTAACCTCCAAAAAACAAAGACTTTGGGCGGTGCCATAATTCTTTATTACGAACCACTGAGAGAAAAAAATTAAACAATGGTAACAATTGATATTCTTCGAAAATTAGCTCTTTCATTCCCCGAAGCAACAGAAGAGCCACATTTTGAAAAAACATCATTCAGAATTAAGAAAAAAATTTTTGCTACTTATGATGAAAAGCTCAAAAGAGCCTGCATAAAATTATCTGAAATTGACCAAGACGTTTTTTCTTCATCTGATAAAGCCATTATGTATCCGCTTGATAACAAATGGGGCAAGCAAGGGTGGACATTAATCGAAATGGAAAAAGTACATAAAGATTTATTTATTGATGCCTTGACAACAGCATACTGTGAAGTAGCTCCAAAAAAACTTGCCGAGAAAATACGTCCAAATAATGAATATCTTTAACACAAATATTTTTTAAAAAATATGCCAACAAAAAAGTGGACAATTAAAAAAGTTTTAAAAACAATTTGGATTACAATAGGTCTAATTTTCACGTTTTGGCTGTTCTATTCATCACAATCACACGGAGTGAGTGATCAGTCATTGGAGAGCAACGATAAAATTACAACTCAAAACACCAGTGATTATTACTCATTTACACCTAAAACGGTGTTCAAAAACGTATTTGTTTTTTATCCTGGAGCCATGATAGATCCAAAAGCCTACGTACCGCTTTGCAGAAAAATAGTCGAAAACAACATACAAGTATATTTAATCAAAATGCCTTGGCGTCTTGCCTCCAATGGATATAACAAACCAAAAGAATTACATTTATTCAACGATTCTACCAAAACATATATTCTTTCAGGGCATTCGTTAGGCGCAAAAATGGCTGCGCAATTTGTATTCGAAAATCCTGAATTAATTGACAAACTAATTCTTATAGGCAGTTCGCATCCAAAAAATATTTCTCTCGCAGACAGCAAAATACCCATCTTAAAAATTTACGGTTCAAATGACGGAGTCGCTGATGAAAAATCGATTTTGGAAAACAAGTCAAAACTTCCGAAAACAGCAAAATTTAAGAAAATTGAAGGAGCCAATCATTCACAATTTGGTTACTATGGCTTTCAATTGGGAGATAGTCAAGCCACTATCACCAGAGAACAGCAACAAGCAGAAACCTTAAAAAATATATTGGAATTTATAAATAAATAACTATTTTACCTAACGAAAACTAATGACTAGTATTATAAAAATGACTCCAAAAATAGTAACAGCAACCGAGAAAAAATTAATTGGCAAAAGACTGATAATGAGTTTCAGTGACTACAAAGTAGGCGAACTTTGGAGAAATTTTATGCCAAGGCGAAAAGAAATAAACAATAACCTTTCCAACGATTTAATTTCAATGACGGTTTACAAACCAACTCATTTCACGAATTTTAGTCCGTCAAATGAATTTGAAAAATGGTCCGCTGCAGAAGTTTCAAACTTTGACAATGTGCCTTCAGAAATGGAAACATTCATTTTGTCAGGAGGACTGTATGCTGTTTTTGATTATAAAGGTTTAAATACTGACGATTCAATTTATCGCTATATTTACGGAGAATGGATACCTAATTCAGAATACGACTTGGATGACAGACCTCATTTTGAGATATTAGGAGAAAAATATAAAAATGGAGATCCAACATCTGAAGAAGAAATTTGGATACCAATAAAAGGAAAACAATAACCAATCATTAGAACTAACCTAATTTGACCATTGAACACTATTCAATCATTACCCACAGATTTACGATCCGTTATTGGAACAGAAAAAATTGACTTTTCTATCATTGCCAAAAGAAAGCAACCTTTAAAAAATTCTTGGGGACTTATTATTTTTGGAACTATCTGGTCAGCATTCATCAGTATTTTTGTAGTTGCTTTTTTGGGTCCGCTGATAAAAGGCGAAGAGGTTCATTTTGAGGTTAATGATGAACCGACTACAGGAAGTTGGGAAAATTTTGAACCTTTACTTATTCCAACTTTATTTATTGGGCTTTTTGTAATAATTGGAATTGCTATTTTATTTAGCGGGTTTTATTCCTTTTTTCAAAAAGGGGGAAATTTTGTTGGCACTGAAAACAGGCTAATTCACTATCGAAAAGGGACTATTAAAACCTATGACTGGGAACAATTCTCAGGAAATATGGAAATAAATAGTCGAAAACAAGACATTTCAATGGAACTCCGAACCGGTAAAATGGTTAGCAGAAAAAACAAATCTGACGAATATGTACCTGATATTCTCTACATTTCGGGAGTTCCCAATGTTTTGGAAATTGAAAAAATATGCAGAAACCGAATCAAGGAAAACGATCCTACTCCAGCGGTTATTCAAAATGCTTAATAATTTAAAATGATGATTGTAATAAAAAATTAAGAACTGTGCAGAAATACTTCCGCTGGAAGACTAAAATAATCTTTCAGTTTTTGAGCCATTTTTAGAGTGATTTCACGTTTGCCCGAAAGTACAGCCGAAACGTGTCCTTTAGTACCGATTAAAGGTTCTAAATCTTTGTTTTTTAATCCTCTTTCTTGCATTTTCATTTTGATAATTTCTAGCGCATCAAGTTCAGGCATAGGATAATGTTTGTCTTCAAAATCTTTTATTAAAATAAGTAAAACGCCTAGTTCGTCATCTTCGGGTGTGTCGGGTTCGGCATGAAATATTTCCATTGCACGTTTTACGGCTATTTTATGTTCGGCCTCTGTTTTTATAACTTTCCAATTCATTATTACGTTTTAATTTTACTAATGTAAATCTTCGTCAAACTCAATGGTTTCAACATTTATTTTATCATATTCCTTGTGCGTTCCAAACCAAATTGAATAACATGTTTTCCGTCTAAAGTTGAACGAAACCAGCAATCTAAATTCATTCCCTTTGATGTTAAAAACAACTCTTTGATTGTTCACTAAGCTTGCATTACCGTAAACTTCTTTCAGTTCGTTAAAATTGTCAAAATCTTTTTTGGAAACTTCATTATACCAAGTCAATAATTGATTTTTTGCAACAGGATATTTTTGAATATAATAAATTATTGTCTTTCTGCTAATTATGTTCATTGACAAAAGTATAAAATTGTTTTCATTTTGCAAACATTATTTATTACAGTACTGTTTATTTTAAAAATTAGTTCCTACTCCTCTAAATTGCAAAGTGTAAGTCCCGATAAACTTTTTGAATGAAATTATCTAAAATCAAACCGCCTCAAACATTTTACCTGGCAAAGGTCGTATCACACCCTTTAATTCCATATTCAACAGTAAACCTGAAATTCGATAAATGGGGAAATCACAATTCAATGCAATGATATCCATTAGCTCTTTTCCAGTTTTCAGAAGATAATCATAGACTTTCTGTTCATCATCTTCAAGCGTTACAAACAATTGTTTTTGTATAGGTTTCGCTTCTTTGGCAATATCCCAATTTAGTATATAAACCAAGTCAGCCGCACTAGTTAACACATTTGCCTTTTGAGTTTTTATCAAATTATTGCAACCTTGACTGTATTTATCGGTCGCTCGTCCGGGAACAGCAAAAACATCGCGGTTGTAATCATTGGCCATATTTGCGGTGATTAACGAACCTCCTTTATCAGCAGATTCTATAACGATTGTAGCTTCGGTCATTCCGGCAACGATGCGGTTTCGTCGAACAAAATTCTCTTTATCAGGATTCGAATTGCTCCAAAACTCAGTCATAAAACCTCCGTTTTGTTCCATTTTCGCCATGTATTTTTTATGGGGTTTAGGATAAATTTGGTTCAAACCATGAGCCAAAACTCCAATGGTCTGCAAATCATGATCCATCGCTAGCTGATGCGCAACAATATCTACACCATAAGCAAAACCGCTAACAATTATTGGATCCAATGGTGCTAAATCTTCTATCAGTTGTCGACAAAATTCGATACCATACGAAGTGATTTGACGAGTACCAACAATACTTATGATTTTTCGGTTTTTCAAATCGATATTACCAGCAGAAAACAATAGGACTGGACCATCAATGCAATGCTTCAATCGCTCTGGATAGTTATGATCCAAAAAACTACAAACATTGATATTATTTTTGTCTATGAAATCAAGCTCTTGTTGTGCTTTTTCAAAAATAGATTTTTCCTTAAAGTTTTTCAACAATGTGGCTCCCACTCCATCAATGGATGCAAGCTGAGAAGATTTGGCATTCAAAACTTTTTCGGCAGTGCCAAAGTGAGTAAGCAGTTTTTTGGACATAATGTCGCCTACACCCTCAACACGAAGTAAAGCCAATAAATAAAATATATTTTCCTGTGACATATCTTACAATTATACAACAAATATTTGAAAGTCAAATTATTTAAAATTCTAAAAAAGTAACTTTTTATGGAAAAAACGGTTCCTAAAATAAATTGCGAATATAAATTTCACAAAATCAAAACAGATAATTTACTGATAGTGTATAAGATACAGATTGTTAATAAAAATTGTGAATAAAATTTTGATAACTATTACCGTTGCATAACTTTGTTAACATGAAAATAGAACTTTACATCGCACAGCTTTTATATCGTTACCAATGTGTAACAGTTCCTGGTTTTGGAGCATTCTTGGCCGAAATTCAATCGGCTCAACTGCTTGAAAATTCAAATTCTTTTTTTCCTCCCAAAAAAACAATTTCGTTTAATTCGCACATAAAAAACAATGATGGCTTATTGGCCAACCACATAGCCCATGCGGAAAAAACATCTTATGAATATGCGGTAAGTGCAATCGAATATGAGATTTTGAATTGGAAAAAGACATTGCAGGAGAACCGTTCGCTTTCAATAAAAAATATTGGTGTTCTTAGTTTAAATAGCGAGAATAATATCCTTTTCACTCCAAATGAACAGACGAATTACAATGCAAAATCTTTTGGATTAACTTCTTTTGTTTCGCCAGTAGTAAAAAGAGAAGTGGAACTTCCAAAACCTGAAGTGGTTGCGGAATATCAAAAGACAATAACTGAAGAAGAAAAACCCGTTTTCAATTTCATCCCAGAAACTGTAGAAACAAGAAGAACAAATCCTTATCTAAAATATGCCGCGATATTTGTAATTGGGTTGGCGGTTACCGGATCGATTGGATATCCAATGTACCAAAAGCAAATCGCCTCTGAAACTATTTTGGTAGAAACAGCAGTCCAAAAAAAGGTACAAAATAAAATTCAGCAAGCTACTTTCTTCATCCAAACTCCAATACCTGCTGTCACGCTTTCGCTGAAATCTGAAAAGAAGGGAGCAACAAAATTACCTTATCACATTATGGCTGGAGCTTTTAGAAGTGAAGCAAATGCCCAAAAAAGATACAATCAGTTAATTGCCAAAGGGTATGATGCACGAGTACTGGGTGTAAACAAAAATGGCCTTTATCCAGTATTATACGGAAGCTATACTACTTTTGCGGAAGCGGAAAAAGAAAAAAAAGAAATCATTGAAAATGATAATCCTGAAGCTTGGATTTTGATTCAATCTTTATAAAATTATAATAATACTAAAATCCCGAAATAAATCATTTAAAACTGGTTTGTTTCGGGATTTTTGTTTTTCAGCGAATCCGGAATGATTTTAAGGCATTTCAGGCTGTTTTTCCTCGTAAAACAATATTAGGACAGCTTTTGTCCCGAAACTTCTTTAAACGGCACAAAAAAGCAATTCTAAAACATAAATTGAATCGAATCAACCAAAACAAATTTTGGTATTGTACATTCATAAATGTCTATGCAAATTTTAATTTATTGAAATAAATACAGTTACAAAAAAATTGTTAAATTTGATAAGATAAACCCACATTTTTCGAGTTTTCCAAAAAGACACAGTCTTGAAAAGCAGGCAAAAATTTTCATTGATTCTTTTAAATTAACAAACATGAAAAAAATAACTTACCCCTTTCTTGCAATTATTCTATTTTCCTGCCAATTAAAAGCCCAAGATGGAGAACGAAAAAAATCCATGGAAATAAACGGACATGTAATGTTTGACAGCGGTTACGATTTTGGAAAAATGGATCCAGAATGGTATGATGTGATGAGACCTTCAAAAATTCTGGATGATGAAGGTAAGGAATTTCAAAACCAAGGCAATGTTTTCTTTGGAGTACGGCAATCCACCTTGAGCTTCAAAAATTATTTTGATACTTCGTTAGGCAATGTAAAAACGGTTTTTGAGTTTGATCTCTTTGGATCCGGAAAAGATGTGGGAACTGCCGCTTTTCACTTGCGGCATGCGTATGTACAATTTGGAAAATTTATAGTTGGCCAGACCAATAGTGTTTTTGCGGATATGGAAGTATATCCCAATCTGATTGATTTTATGGGACCAAATGGTGCGGTTTTCACCCGAAACATACAAATTCGCTATACACCAATAGCAACTGCGAAACAAACATTGGCAATTGCATTGGAACGTCCAGGAGCTACTGGCGATAAAGGAGAATATGGAGAAGATTTCGTTTATGGATCAGTTCTGGATGATGTTGCGTTTCGATTTGCCGTACCCGATCTTAGTGCCGAATACCGATATACTGACTCTTGGGGATATTTGGAATTGGCTGGGATTGTAAGAAGCATACGCTGGGAAGATAACAATACCGATGCTTTTGACATTCATGGAAGTACAACCGCATGGGGGCTTACCTTGAGCACTAAACTACAGATGAGCAAAAGTATAATTTTTAGGGGAGCGTTTACAACAGGTGCCGGTATTCAAAATTACATGAACGACGCTGACGCAGATGTTGGAACCAAAAGGCAATATGACAATCCCCTGACACCTATCGGTGGTGAAGCAATTCCGTTAGTGTCATTCGTTTCTTATTTTGATTTTAATTGGAATTCCAAATTAAGCACTGCGTTCGGCTATTCCATGATGGACAATACAACCACTGAGGCGCAATTGTCAACTGCTTATAAAACAGGACAATATGCGAGTATCAATTTATTGTATTCCCCGATTGAAAACATGATATTGGGACCGGAATTTCAATGGGGAATGCGCAAGAACAATGACTTTGCAGGTGATCCCGTTTTCAATCTTCCTACTGCAAAAGGAAACACTGGAGAAGATTTTAAAATACAGTTTTCCTTACGATACAGTTTTAATAATACGTTTTACAAAAATCATTAAAACTCACAATCAGAATAAAACAGGTTTACTGATTAATCAGTCAATAGTTTGATTCTTTAATCTTCAATCATTTTCCAAAGTAATTCAAATGTTTCATTAATTAATTCTGTTCTTTTATTTTCATTAATATCAGTAGATACAAGATAATTATACAAACCGTTAATTTGAGCCGTAAATAGCGAAAATATAAAAGCAGCCGGAAAAGGTTTTATAATAACCAGATCAATAGCGTTTTGTATCAACACATACAAAGGATGTTCGTCTTGCCGAAATACACTTGTAATGACTGATTTTGAATATGGTGAATTATTGAATTGCTGTAAGTATTTGAATTCAATAGGATTTTCTAAATTCCATTTAAGAGAAGCTACAAACAAGGAACGGAAAGACTCTTTGGAAACTGAATTCGATTCTAGGCTTTCAATAATAAAATCATCCATTTTCTTTACAATACTGTTGTAAATACTAATAATTAATATCTCCTTGGTTGCAAAATAATTAAACAATGTTCCGTTTGCCACTCCTGATTCCTGTGCTATTTTACTAGTTGCTGTTCCATGGAAACCGTTGTCAACAAAGAGTTTAATGGCTGTAACAATGATAATTTGATCTTTATTCATAATTTTAACTGATTAATCAGTCGTAAAAATAATAATATTTAAATCAAAAATAATTATCTCTTTCCATTTTATTGATAGTCGTGAAAGAGAATGAATGACCCCGAGGCAGAGCCTCGAGGTATCAATCGGAAGAAAGTAAATTTTTAGTTTTATGAAAACCTAAGGTTTTCAAACTTTCCTCTATACCCCGAGGCAGAGCCTCGAGGAATTAATCGATTAAAGCAAAATAGATTCCTTTTTCACTATTTGTCTGATAAACATGCCATTTGTCAGATTTATTTACAATAACAAAAAACCTTTACGTAAATTTGAATAATACATAAGAGAATTAAGTTTGAAATTGTTTTATTGAAATAGAAACCAAAAAACAAACAAGATGAAAACTAATCAAATTTACAGTACCGAATATGATTTTATAATCTATGGATATGTAAGCATTTCAACATTTTTATTGATGACAATTAGCAAACTCACGGATAGCCTTGAAAAAGCTATGAATTTCAATTCAATTGCTACCGCAATAATTGTTTTAAACATGATTGTGTTCCTTAGTTCTCTTTACTATAGAAGAAAATATGTTATTCACGAATAACCACTTTAAAATTATAAATTTTCTGTTACCATTTTTTATTTAGATAGATTATCGTTTTTTTCAACCACAAAATAATCAATGATACTTGACCATCTTAATAATCTCCGAGTATCCGTAATGATACGGAGTTTTAATAAAAACCCATTTTTTCATATTCAATTCTTGTAAATAGCTATTAACTAGCTCACTTACCTTGCATAAAAAGAAATTTATCGTTGTTTTTAAACTTATTGGATATATTTTTTATTATGAATCTTGTCCCGTCAAAAAGGTCGTAATTTAATGCTTCTTCTAAATCTACCCATTTTATATCTTTAGTTTCATTGGTATTAAAACTAAAATCCAAATCTTTAGAAAAAGCCAAATAAGCAAAATCGAGATGATAATGAGCTTCTACATTGGAAGTTGCAGGAATTAGTTGTTGAAAAAAATATTCAGGTGGCAATAGCCAATCTGAATCGTTTACTTCATTTCTCTCATGCAAAAAAGAAAAAAATTTTATATCTAATCCTGTTTCTTCTCTAGTCTCCCTAATTGCTGCTTCAATTTGGTTTTCAAAGGGTTCAATATGACCACCAGGAACCATCCATCTGTCAAATTTTTTATGATGAATCAATATTATTTTAAAATTTCCATTACAATTATTGATAATGAAAATACTGCTTGTAAAATGTTTTAGCATCCTGAATATTTTAATTAAGATTCCAACTCGCCTTGAACATCCTTAGTTCTTCCCAACTAAAAGCATCGCCATATTTTTCTTTTAGTGGAGAAACCGATTCTTCCTTGTAACCCGAAAAAGCCTCGGTGAGTGCCAGAACCTTCTCTTTTGGTAAGACTTCGTCAATGGTAATCGTTCTAGACTGAATTAACTTGGTTAGGTGAGACATAATGGTATCTTGATTGTACTTACGTATGATTGCTATTTCCTGAATGGTTTTCTTTTCCAACCACAATTCATAAGTCAGTTCAACCGTCGACTTTTTAGGTTGTTTAGAACCCGATTTATTTGGTACGTAGCGTTCTGCATCTTTTTCATCTTCAATCAGCGTGATATTAGCTTTCTTGAAATCTTCGAATACGCGTTCGATCTTGAGGGTTTTATACTCCTTGATTTCTGTCGAAGTTAATTTTTCCTTAGAAATGGCTTCGCCGCTAACCAATGTTGCAACCATTAACTTGGCTTTCATCAGCTGCAAAACCGCTTTGGTTTGTAAATCGTCAAGAACAACTAATTCATCATAAAAGGCTTTGGCTTTCTTGAGTCGTTTTACTTCTTCAATTTTCCAAAGAATTTCATACAGCAACTGATCCATAGGTGCAATGAAATAATTGAAAGCAGCATTTATTCTGTCAGAAACATGATTGAAATCCAACTGTTCACTGTGAAACAATTTATTCAATTGCATCAAAAACTTTGAAGATGGATCTAGCAGTTCCCAAATCACGGCAGCTTGATTTTTGGCCCAAGTGGCATGTTTGGATTTAGCTGAATTTTCGGCATCTTCATTGTAACTAAACTGGTGGTTTCGCCATTCTTGTGCCAAAGTATTCCAATCAAAGCTGTTTTTCAGATAGTTGAGAATAAAATTCTTGGTTTCTCTTTTCAAGGCAGTCGCCAAAATTTCTTCTGAGGCTTTATTCTCTGCATACTCCATCACATCTTGATCGTTGGAAATACCATTCATTCGCAACGGAGAAAGCAAAACAAGCCCGTTTAAGGAGCTCAAACGCGACAAAGCGACGTAGGCTTGTCCAGGCAGAAAAACTTGTGATACATCAAGCGCAGCTTTGTCAAAAGTTAACCCCTGGCTTTTATGAACTGTAATTGCCCAAGCCAGTTTGATAGGATAATGCACAAAACTGCCCAATACCTCCTCCTCTATTTCCTTGGTCATCTCATTTACCGTATAGCGAATATTTTGCCATTCGTACTTATCGACTTCGATTGTTTTATCTTCATCTGGAAAATGAACCCAAATTTCCTTGCTAGTCATGTTTTTTACAATACCCATTTTTCCATTGAAGTAATTTTTTTCTTGAGACAAGTCGTTTTTTACAAACATAACCTGAGCTCCCACTTTCAAGTGTAAATTAGGATCAATTGGATATATCTTTTCAGGAAAATCACCAGTAATTGCAGGAAGGAAAGTAGTTGGTTTCCCTTCAAGATCATCCAAGGACTGAGTGTTCATAACATCAGCTTTTGCATTATGAGTTGTCAACGTAATATAGCCTTTGTTTGCCTTTAAGTCAAAATTAGGCTGTACAAACTCGTTCAGCATTTCGATATCGGTAGAAGTAATCTCATTGTTGCGGAGATTATTTAAAACCGAAATAAAACGATCATCCGTTTGACGGTAAATTTTGGAAAGTTCAATATACAAAGGCGGATATTGCTGTATGACGTGTGCATGAAAAAAGAATTTTCCTTTGTAATAGGTTCGAAGTGTACGCCATTCCTCATCACGAATAATTGGTGGCAACTGTAATAAATCTCCTATAAATAATACTTGTACGCCTCCAAAGGGTGCTGATTTTTTTCGGACACTCTGCATCATAAAATCCATCGCATCCAATAAATCCGCACGCAGCATACTGACTTCGTCAATGATTAGCAATTCCATGTTTTGGATTACGGCACGTTTTTGACCGCTCATTTTGAAATGCCTGCGCAAAGTTGCCTTGGTTTCAAACTTAGTTGTGTCCGAAAACTGTGGTGCTGAATTATCAGGTATAAATCCTCCAAATGGTAATTGAAACATGGAATGTATAGTCACCCCTCCTGCATTTAATGCTGCGATCCCAGTAGGTGCCACAACCACTGTGTTTTTGTGTGTAGTTGCAATGATTTCTTTTAAAAGCGTGGTTTTACCTGTCCCCGCTTTCCCCGTAAGAAAAACAGATTGCTGGGTTTGATTGATAAAACGCAGTGCATAAGCTGCCGCTTCAGAAATAGATTGCATTTGGAATATAATTTTAATGTTTAGCTAAATTTTTGACATGAATTCAGCGATGAAATTGATTCTAAAAAATAGAATTTCATAATCAAAGTTAAAATGAAAATTGAATAATAAAAATCTGAACAAATAATTTTGCTGCAGATAAAAGCTTTTAATCTGAAAACAGCATATTTTTATTAAACAAAAAAACCTTCAATCTCTTTCAAGATGAAGGTTTTGTAAATACATTAAAACAAAATTATTTTTTAGCCTCCTCAGCTTTTGGAGCCGATTTGTATTTATCATTTAATAATTTTATAATCTCTTTTGTAATGTCATAAGAATCTTTGGCATACAAAACACTTGCAGCATCACCAGTACCATAAATGTAATCGTATCCTTTCTCTTTACCGTAGTCTTTGATGAATTTTTTAACTCCTTTTACAAGAGAATCCATTTCTTTACCACTTTCTTGTTGCAAATGCATTTGCAAACCTTGCTGAGCCTGTGCTAACTGTTGCTCTCTACGTTGTAATTCAGCACCATTTTTTTGAGCCCATTCTTGGCCATTAGCCTGAGCATTGCGTTGAAAATTGGCTGCATCTTGCTTAAATCTACTGATTTCTGCCTCCAATTGTCTTCCTTTTTCAGCAGCTTGCCCTTTATATTTTGCTTCTAGATCTTTAGTTTCGTTATATTCTTTCATCAGCTCGGCTGTATCAACATAAGCTGTTTTAAATTCTTTTCCTGCAGGAACTTTTTTATCACAAGAAACAAGTGATATTGAAATTGCAATAAATAATAATACTTTCTTCATTTTGGTGTATTTCAAGTTTTTTAGTATGGTTGACAAAAATATAAAAAAATAGATAGTATTGATAAAAAGTTTCAAAAATGCTAACTTTTTATACGCAATCAATTTTAATTATAAATAATCTAATTTTTAATAAATTTTAACTATTATGAGGTAATTTTGGATAAATCTTTTTGATACTTTATTTATTATTGATGATGTAGATATGCGATGAATATTCCTTGGTACGTTTCGCTTTCCAGTTAGAATGCAATCCGATTAAAAAAGCTTTGATATAATTCATTTTACCATTTTTATACTTTTCCGAAAGCAAACTCACGTAAAATGAGTCAAATTTCATCGGTAAAACCTTTTTTAATTGCATATTTTCCTTGGCAAATAACAATTCTATCGCTTTTTTGGAGAAATGCCAAAAGTGAATAGGCACATCAAATGCAGCCCAAAAATTTCCGTAATGTTTGGCATCAAACGATTTAAAGTTAGGAACTGCAACAATCAAGGTACCAGTTGGTTTCAATAATCGTTTCAATTCTTTGATTTGCTCTTCCAAATCAGGTACATGTTCCAAAACATGCCACATGGAAATAATATCAAAAGAATGATTTTCTAGTTCAGAAGTGTTTTCTACAAAATTTACTCCTTTACTTTTTGCGATTGCTTTTGCTTTATCGCTTGGTTCTGTTCCCATAATTCTCCAGCCGTCTTTTCCAGCGACAGCCAAAAAATCGCCAGTCCCAGCTCCAATATCCAAAATAGATCCTTTTGAAGGCTGAAACGAATTAATTAAATCCAATTTATTTTTTAATGCGATATTTTTCACGAAATGATATGCTTTTTCAAATAAGGATCTTTTTGAATCAGTATGTGAAATGTAATCGGCACTTTCGTAATATCTCCCCAAAATATCCAAAGCTGGCTGTGGATGCGTAATCAACATATCCAAAGATTCATCATGATACAAATCGAAAGTTTCCTGAGAAACGGAGTAATCTTTTACAGTAAGAAAATGTTTTTTGTTTGTAATATCCATTATTGTTTTAAATAAATAATTTCAGCTCTGTCGAAAAACTGAAAAGGAATTCTTTTTAATTTTCTTGGTTTGAAAAAACATTAATTTGTTATGTTCTCTCCCATCTTATTTTAACAGCGGAAATTTTTTCATTTTCCAACCGTCTATTTTCGTCCACAACAAATCCGCACTTAGTATAAAACGCAAATGGGGACAAATATTGTTCTTTATTTCTTTTTAAATAATTCTCGTGATCAGCTACCCATCCGTTCAAAGCTAAATTATCCGTTTTAATTCATCAAGCAAAAGCATTCCAAATCCTTTTCCTTGTATTTTGGCATCAATTATAATTCCGAACCAATCATCATCTTCTCTTAAAAAGGAAAAAGCCCAGCTCTGAAGTTGCTTTAAATCATCAAAAAACAAATAATGTTTTATGCGTGAAAGCCTTCTAAATACCTTTCAAATTCCTGTAAATCATTGTAACAAATTCTCTCAGGATATTCAGAATTCCAAAGTTCAAATAACCTTTGCTTTTGTTCTAATGTTAAAATATTTGTTTGAATAATATTCACTTTTAAATCATTAAAATCTATTAACTCAACAAATATAGGCAATACGGCAGTAGTTTCACGTGGAACATATCATTTTTTTACCTCATTTATTCTACAATAATATCATTTCTCAGAAGAAACAATAAATGATTCTCATTTTTTAATCTACTAACTAATAAGTGTATGAGTCAAAGCCTATTTAACATTAAAAATCTAAGAAAAAAAACTTAAAGTAAAACTTCAAACAAAAAAATAGAAAAACAGATACCTTATAAAACGAAAAATTTAGAACCAAGATTTAAATTCTCAGTTCTAAACTTTAAAATAACATTTATTATCTACCCATATAAATCAAAAGCACTGAAATATCACTTGGTGAAACACCACTAATTCTTGAAGCTTGAGAAATAGTCACAGGTTTAATTTTATTTAGTTTCTGCTTTGCCTCTATCGACATTGATTTGATTTTATTATAATCAAAATCTTCAGGAATTTTTACATCTTCTAATCTTGTCAATTTATCTGCATTATTTCTTTCTTTTTCGATATAACCCGAATATTTCACCTGAATTTCTGCCTGTTCTAAAATTTCCTGATCCAAATCATTTGAAGCAACATATTCTTTTACTTTTTCAAATTTCAAAATATCTTCTAAATCAATTTGCGGTCTGGAGAAAATTTTAAACATTTTATCTCCCTGAGAAATCAAAGCTGATTCTTTAGCCTCAAGAATTGGATTTGTTTCAGTAACCGAAATACTAGTTTCCTTGAAAAAAGAAACCATTTTTTCAGATTCATGCAATTTACGTTCCATTCGTCGTAAACGAGCTTCTGAAGCCAAACCAATTTCATAAGACAGCGGTGTCAATCTAAAATCGGCATTATCCTGACGAAGCAAGGTTCGATATTCAGCTCTAGACGTAAACATACGATAAGGCTCTTCTGTTCCTTTCGTAATCAAGTCATCAATCAAAACTCCTATATAAGCCTCATCTCTTTTTAAAATTAACGGGGCTTTTTCATGCACTTTCAAATGCGCATTAATTCCCGCCATCAAACCTTGGGAAGCCGCTTCTTCATATCCGGTAGTTCCGTTAATCTGCCCTGCAAAATATAATCCTTCAACTAACTTCGTTTCCAAAGTATGTTTCAATTGGGTCGGCGGAAAATAATCATACTCTATTGCATAACCGGGACGAAAAAATTTCACATTCTCAAAACCCGCAACGGTACGCAAAGCTTTAAATTGAATATCTTCAGGCAACGAAGTGGAAAAACCATTTACATAAACTTCACAAGTATTCCATCCTTCTGGCTCTACAAAAAGCTGATGACGCTCTTTATCTGCAAAACGATTTATTTTATCTTCAATCGACGGGCAGTATCTTGGTCCGATACTTTTTATTCTTCCGTTAAACATTGGAGAACGATCAAATCCTTCTCTTAAAATATTATGCACCTCATTCGAGGTATATGTCATGTGACAGGATTTTTGAAATTCCAGAGGCTTCGTCAAGTCCGAATATGAAAACTTATCCGGTTTTGCATCTCCTTTTTCTTCATTCATTTTAGAATAATCCAAAGAACGGCCATCTACTCGCGGAGGTGTTCCTGTTTTCATCCTTCCTGCTTCAAAACCTGCATTAACCAAATCTTCGGTAATTCCGAAAGCTGCACTTTCTCCAGCGCGTCCTCCTCCAAATTGTTTTTCTCCAATATGAATTAAACCGTTTAAAAAAGTACCGTTTGTCAAAACCACCGATTTGGATCGAATCTCCACTCCCAACGAAGTCCTGATTCCTTTTATCTTTCCGTTTTCAATTATCAAACCTTTCACCATTTCTTGGTAAAAATCCAGATTGGGAGTTCCTTCCAACATCATTCTCCATTCTTCGGCAAAACGCATACGATCACTTTGAACTCTCGGCGACCACATTGCTGGCCCTTTTGATTTGTTCAGCATTTTGAACTGAATTGCTGTTCTATCCGAAACAATTCCAGAATAACCACCAAGTGCATCAATCTCACGAACAATCTGCCCTTTTGCAATTCCACCCATTGCAGGATTGCAAGACATTTGTGCAATGTTCTGCAAACTCATTGTTACCAATAAAGTTTTGGATCCTAAATTTGCTGCCGCTGCCGCGGCCTCAGAACCTGCGTGACCCGCACCTACAACAATTACATCATACTCTTCTAAAAACATTTTCTTTTATATTAATCCTTTTCAAAAGGAATTATGAAATTTCAAAATTACGTTCCACGTGAAACATCTTAAACTATTTAATTCAAAACTTTAAACACGTTCCACGTGGAACAAAAATTTAATTAGATATAGATTAAAATTTTGAATTAATTTTTTTAAAAAAATTAAGGTTCCACGTGGAACGTATTGCTTTTTTATATAATTTTAATAGATTTTTATCTACTGTTCCACGTGAAACATATTGATTTTTTCATCTTCTTTGCGTCTCATTAAAGCTTCATCAGCTTCTGTTTTATCTTTATATCCGCAATAATGTAGAACTCCGTGAACTAGTACACGTTTTAATTCGTCTTCGAAACCAGTGTTGTAATCTTTTGAATTATCCAAAACTCTTTCGATAGATACAAAAATATCACCGCTTATTTCATTACCCATCGTATAATCAAAACTAATTATATCGGTAAGCGTGTCGTGATTAAGATACTCAACATTAATCTTGTGAAGGTAGTCATCATCACAAAAAATGTAATTAATTTCACCTTCTGATTTGTCTTCTGAAACTATTACGGAACTTAACCAAGTGGCTATTGCCTCTTCATTATCTAACGTGAATTCTGATTCGTAATTAAAATTGATCATTTGTTATTAAAATAAATTTGAACTTTTTGATTAAAATTCGAGCGCAAAGGTAGCGATTGTCTATTTAATATCTCAATGCTATTCAAATAATCTGAAAGTGGCTTTGGTAAAGGGCTCGCCTGATTACTGTAATTTTTGGTATTAGTTTCAGACTGGCGTTTTGGATCTTCTCCTTGTAGACGAATAGCGGTGTCTAGTTTCAAAAGCTCTTGCTTGATACTATTTGTTCTTTGCAAAGATTCATTATTAAAACCTTTGTTTAATAATTGCTTTTCCAGTTGCTTCATTTGTTCCAATGCATTCTGACCGCTATTACCTAATCCCTTTTTGTTCAATTCTTCCTGCAACGCTTCGCGCAATTGCTTTTGCTCTTTGTAAATATCCATTGTTGTTTTTGCATCTCCTTCACCATCTCCATCTGAATCACCGTTTTCTCCTTGCCCCTTACCTGATTGAGAACCCTTACTTTTACTTTCACCTGGCTTACTGCCCTCACCTTGTTTATTACCGGGTTTCATTCCCTTCTTCATCTTCTCACTAAGTTCACCTTGCTTTTTAATAATATCCGGCAACTGCATACCTGATCCACTTCCTGGTTTAGGTTTTCCCCCACTACTTCCGGACATTTGCATCTGCATGCTATTTAAGGAATCACTCAATAAATCAGCGAGTTTATTAGCTGAAGAAATTGCATATTGTTGTTGAGAAAACCCTCTTTGCAGTTGTGAATCTGATAAACTTTCTAATGATTTATCGATGTTGTATTGAACATTAGCAACCTCTTTTGTAACTTGTTCGGCTATTTTTGGCTGACGCAAAGACATAGCAAACAAGCTGTCATCAATGTGTTTGAACTGTGTTTTTAAATTCTGCTGGTTGCGTATGTATTTACCAAACGATGGAGAACCTAACTTGGTTGATTTAAATTGGTTCATCACATCTTCCTGTGAAAACGAATAAGCCAAGAGATTATCCAGTATCTGACGAAGCATTTTCACATCCTCTTCTATTTGATCTTTACTTGATTCTTCCATTGCCTTATCCATTGCCTTGGACATTTCTTTCATCTTTTTCGAAGCACTTTTTTGGCTTTGTTTTGCTTTAGCTTTGTTGTTGTTTTGCAAATCACTTCCCGCTTTATTAAGATCATCCTTAATACTTTTTTCCTTATCCAAATCTGATGGAATGTCCATAGGTGATTTTAAATCTTCATTGTCTTTATTCAATTGCTTCAACTCTTCCTGAATTTTATCAAATTCTTCAGTTAATTTCTTTTGTTCCTGAGCCGAATTTTCTTTGTCATTCTCAGATAATTTATCTTCTTTTTGAGATAATTTATCCAATTTGTCCGCTAGTTGTTCAGCCTTTTTTTCAACATAATAACGTTTCGTCAACTCAACCAATTGCGCAAGATTCTTGTTTTGGCTCTTACTATTCTCTTTGAATTTTTCTAACTTCTGAACAAAATCTTCATCCTTGATTTTGTTATTTAAATCATTCAATTCATCCAATAACTTCTTGTTTTTATCCAATTCCTTATCGGTATTCTCTAAACGTTTTTGTAATAATTCTTTGGTTCCATCTTGCTCTTTTGGATTGTATTTATCCAAATTATTTTTCATCTTGTTCGCAAACTGTTTCATCAAATCATTCTGCTGTTGTTGTTGCTTGACAAAATCATTTATCTTCTGACGATCATTGAAGTCCAAACCTTCTTTCTCTTTGGAAGTCTGTTGAAGTTTTTCCATTTGAGAAAATTGTTTATCCTGCTTAGACAACGTTTTTTGCAAACTGTTTATAGTGCTGTTTTGTTCTTGAATCGTGTTACTTTGCTTTTCTTCATCAGATAAAATACGGTTTGAAAAAACAACGGAACGAGTACTTTTGAAATGATGAATCGCATCATTATCAAAAACCTCAAAATAAAAATCATAATCCTTACCTTTAACCACATCAAGATTACTCGGAAAATTAAAAACAAACTGATCAAAGGTGTCGTGCTTAACAGCAATGGTTCCACGTTTGCCAGTCTCAGGTTTTCCAGATTCATAGTAAACAATCTGCAGTCTTGATAAACCATAATCATCAGCTAATTGACCCACAAAATAAGAACTTTCGACACCCAAACTATCTGGAGCTTTTGTAATATTAATGGTTGGAAACTGATCTTTGACAACATTCAGCTGATAAGAGAGTTTTTCAAAGTTTTTTACTTCATTATTTGATGTAATTATTTGATATTCTGTATTTTGAGCTACATTTTTAATCAATACAAACGTGTTTTCAGTTTTTGTGAATGGAAAAGCCTGAGAATCATTTTTCCACGTTACATTCTGCGTTGCATTCGTCTTCATAATCCAAGAAACCTGAGTTCCTTCAGGGATAATTCCGTTACCAGTTCCTTTGACAATTGAACTTTTCATATTCAAATAGGCAGGATACACAAACTTCATTTCGAAGTTAGAAATCGTAGGAACATCAATCACTTTCAATTCATAATCGGGAGAAACAACTGTATTCGCTTCCAAATGAAAAGAAACATTGTCCATTGGTTTAGTGATCTTAAATTGAAATTCTTCTTGACGAACAGACTCTAAAAAATAACTTTCGTCACCAATGACAATCATAACGTTTTCCGGAACTATTTTTCCTTCTGATTTTACAGAAAGAATAAAATCTTTTCCTTGCTCTGAAACCAAATTAGGATTTAAAATCGTTAACTTGAATGGAGCCGGTGGCGTAAATGCAGAATTAAAATGCACAACCCTATCCAAACTTTGAGAAATAATTCGGCTATTGCCAGAAAGAAAAAAGAACAGCAAAAATAAAATCGGCAATATCGCTAACGGCAAATATTTTTTATTAGTACCAAAATCTATCGCTTTTCCGAAAGGAACCGGACGCAAAGAATTAGCCTTTTGTTCAATGGAAGCCAAGAGTAATTCGGAGTTATAAACACTGGTATCCGACTTTGAAAGCTGCAGATAGTTTATCAAAGTATCATTCACTTCCGAAAAATGATTTCCGATGATGACAGAAGCCTGTGTATAATCAATTCCCTTCTGAAATTTGAACAATTTGAATATTGGAAAAAGTATAAAACGCAACAGTAAAAAAGTTTCAACTATTATAAAAAACCAAAACAACAGTGTTCTTCCTTTTGGTTGCAACCAAAGAAAATATTCTATAAAAAGCGTAAATAGGAAATAAATCAGTCCAAGTCCAATGAAAAAAAGGACACCTCTTATTAATTCATTGGCATAATACTTCTTTATAAAATCCTCAAGTTTTTGATGTATCGAATAAGACTTTTCCAAAATATCGGTATTAATTTAATAACCAATAAAAGTACTAATTATAATGTTTAGTAAAAGGTAAATAAAACATAATATTAAAGCATTGAAGAAACACGAATTACAGCGACAAAACGCCAATTTGAAATTGTATATTTGCAAAAAAAATTCAAGAATGTCAAGACCAGTACGCGTGCGTTTTGCACCAAGCCCGACGGGGCCGTTACACATAGGCGGAGTTCGTACCGCTTTATTTAATTATTTATTTGCAAAAAAAAATGGAGGAACTTTCTATCTTCGAATAGAAGACACCGACCAAAATAGATTTGTTCAAGGTGCCGAAGAATATATATTGGAAGCCTTGGAATGGTTAGGAATTGCGCCAGAAGAAACCGTTGGAAAAAACGAAAAATTTGGTCCTTACAGACAAAGCGAAAGAAAGCCACTTTACAAACAATATGCTGATCAATTGATTGAATCAGGAAATGCATATTACGCTTTTGATACAGCAGAAGCTTTGGACGCACACAGAAAACAACACGAAGCTGAAGGAAAAACATTTATTTACAACCATCACAATCGTGAAAAATTAGATACTTCATTGGTAATTTCCAAAGAAGAAACTGCCAAAAGAATTGCCAATAACGAAGATTATGTTATCCGTTTTAAAACTCCTCAGAATGAAACTTTGCATTTGCAGGATATCATTCGTGGTGAAGTTAAATTTGAAACCGGTCTTTTGGATGATAAAGTACTTTTCAAAAGTGACGGAATGCCAACCTACCACTTAGCAAATATCGTTGATGATCATTTGATGGAAACTTCACACGTAATTCGTGGTGAAGAATGGCTTCCTTCAATGCCCTTACACGTGATGCTTTACAGAGCATTTGGATGGGAAGCACCAGAATTTGCACATTTACCATTGATTTTAAAACCAATTGGAAATGGTAAATTATCCAAAAGAGATGGTGATAAAATGGGATTCCCTGTATTTCCGTTAGAATGGAAAACCGACGAAGGAATTTCATCCGGTTACAGAGAAAAAGGATTTTTCCCAGAAACCGTTGTTAACTTTTTATCACTGTTAGGCTGGAATGACGGAACTGATAAAGAACTTTTTTCATTAGAAGAACTTACACAAGCTTTTGATTTAAAAAGAGTTCATAAAGCTGGAGCAAAATTTGATCCAGAGAAAAACAAATGGTTCAATCACCAATATTTGATGCAGAAAGAAGATTCAATTTTAGCAGAAGAATATTCTAAAATAATTGAATTAAAACATTTAAACAGACATTATTCATTGAACGAAATGACCAAAATTGTTTCATTGATTAAAGACAGAGCTGATTTTGTTACTGATTTTTGGGAAATGAGTGACTTCTTTTTTATTGCCCCAACAGCTTATGATGAAAAAGCAAGTAAAAACTGGAAAGCAGAAACACCAGCTTTGATGCAGGAATTGATTTCGGTAATTGAAGAAATAAGTGATTTTACTTCGTTAAATATTGAAACAATTGTAAAAGACTGGATGACCAAAAATGAAATTGGAATGGGTAAAGTAATGCAGCCTTTCCGTTTGAGTTTAGTTGGAGCACTGAAAGGGCCTCACCTATTTGACATTGTCGAAGTCATAGGAAAACAGGAAACTGTTTCACGATTACAAAAAGCAATTGCAACGTTATAAAACTAAAAAGCTCCCAAATTGGGAGCTTTTTTATTTTCTATTAATAAAATAACTTATCAAGTAAGGAACTATCGTTTGGAAAATAGATCTAAAAGGATTTGGAAAACTCTCTTTATAAGGAGCTAAAAATCCAGCAATTATATTTTCGGGAGTTATAGAATCTTTCGTTTTTTGAACACTTAAAATTAATTTTTGATAGCTGATCTGTTTCTCTAACTTCAGAATTTCTAAATCACGATCAATTGAAGCGTAAGAAGAATATTTTTTGTTTTCCATAAATTAATCATTAAAAAAGATTTCCGAAAATTTCTCTAAGATTGGTCCTTCTATTACTTTCTCTTTAACCAAAAATAAAAGCAAAGTAGAAATCAAATACATGCCACCAACAGAAAGAAAACCAAGTGTGTAACTTCCAAAATAATTGCTTAGAGCAAAAGCAACTGCAATGGATCCAAATAATAAAACCATACTAAAGCACAATAAAATCAAGACAAATTTCAAAATCATGGTTGTAGATTTCATTGCAACCTTGAATCCCCATAATTTATAATAAGAAATTGATTTTTCGAAATAGGCCTGAGCCTGATTTTGAATATCCTCAGAATTTTCTTTTATTTTATCAAATGCCATAGATTATATTTTATGACTGAAATTTAGCATTTTTTTCTTTAAGTTCCGCTAATTTATTTTCCAGGTAAGCAACAACATCTTCAGTTTTGTCACTAAGGCTAGCGATGATATTATCATAATTACGATCGATATCTTCTTTTTTCAAGACACCATTACCCATTAGCTTTTCAGAAACTTCCTGTAATTTATCAGTAAGATTGTTTTTTACATCATCAAAACCATCTTTGATTTTTTCTCTGGTTTTGGAACCTTTATCTGGTGCAAATAAAATTCCAAGTCCTGCACCAATTGTTACACCGACCAAAACAGCTACTATTGTATTTCCAGTATTATTTGACATTCTTATAAAATTTAAAAGTTACTATTTAATAAATTTACGACTTTATGAACAAACATGTGTTAACAAGCCGTTAAACTGCTAAATAATGTATTAAAAACTAAAATAAAGCCCGTATTTCAATTAAAAAAAACAAACGAAGTATTGATATAGAAAACTAAAAAAAATAGATTAAAACAAATATATGACTATCACTTTTAATAAATAAAATAAATTAAAATTATTTTTAAAATAGATTTTATTAATAATAAATAAATTTTATTAATATAAATAAAAAATAGTTTCTATTAATTATAAAAGAATGAAAATTGCATTTTTTAAGTAAAAAGTAAAATTAAAACTTCTAATAAACGAAAAACTACAAAACGTAAATTGGTATAAACAAAATTTAAAAACTCCTTAAAATCAATTTATGAAGGTTAATTTTAATAAATAAAAATTATTAAAATTTAATAAATAATCGAAATATTATATAATAAAAAAAGCGCTTTATAAAAAGCGCTTTCAATAGATAAAAATTATATTTTTTATTTTAACAGAAATTTTTCAATAAATTCGATTTCACGTTCAGTTGTGCTTTTTGATGGATTTGATTTTAATTTCAAAACTTCTTCTTTAAATGAATTTACAAAATCTAAATCATAATCTAAATTAGATAAATTTAAAATTGCTCTTGAACGAACAAAAGTAGATTCGCTACGAAGTGACATCAAATACAATTTTGATAAATCTTCCTTATCAAAATCCGAAGCTTTTAAATTAGCATACTTCAGAATAAAATTTGCAAACAGCAAAGAACTCTTATTATTGTTGATGTTTTTTCTGAAAGAATTTAGCAATAAACTGTAATTAGAAATACCAGCTAGTGTCTCTCCTATTGCTTTTCTTATTGCAATACGCTCTTCTCTTGTAGCTACTTTAAAGTATTTATTAATGTCTTTAAGTGAATTATTAATGCTATTTTCTTCTTTTTTTCCTTTTTCTTCCCATGCATCTTTAAGACCAACAGTCTTGTTAAACACTAATTTTGAAGGAGTTGCATCTTTATCAACAACAAAATAACCCAAACGCTGAAATTGAAAATGATCTCCAATTTTAGCTTTTGCCAAACTCGGTTCTACAAATCCTTTGACAACTTCCAAAGAAGAAGTATTCATAAAATCCAAGAAACTTTTCTCTTTGTGACTGTCTGGTGCTTCATCAATAAACAAACGATCATACAAACGAACTTCGGCCTCAACAGCATGTGCTATTGATACCCAATGCAATGTTCCTGCTACTTTACGTTTACTTGCTTCACTTCCGCTACCACTTAAAGAATCAATATCATAAGTAACCTGAATTTCGGAAATAACTCCATTTGAATCTTTAGTAACACTTTCGCCTTTAATGATATAGCCATTTTTTAGACGAACTTCATTTCCAATACTTAGGCGAAAAAACTTAGCGGGTGCTACTTCCAAGAAATCATCTCTTTCGATGTATAATTCACGAGAAAAAGGCACTTTTCTAAAACCTGCTGACTCATCTTCCTGATTATTTTCGGCATCCAAAAACTCTTCTTTACCTACCGGATAATTTGTAATTACCACTTTTACAGGATCTAAAACAGCCATAACTCTTGGAGCGGTTTTGTTTAAATCTTCACGTAAACAGAAATCCAAAAGCGATACATCGATTATATTTTCGCGCTTTGCAACGCCTATAACATCACAGAACTTACGGATAGAACTTGCCGTATAACCTCGTCTTCTAAGTCCAGAAATAGTAGGCATTCTAGGATCATCCCAGCCATTTACAATATTTTCCTGTACCAATTGCAAAAGCTTACGCTTACTCATTACAGTATAATTCAAGTTCAAGCGAGCAAACTCATATTGATGCGGGCGAACTCTGTTTTCATCATAAATTTGATCCAAAAACCAGTCGTATAATTCACGGTGCATCACAAATTCTAATGTACAAATGGAATGCGAAATTTGCTCCACATAATCGCTTTCACCATGTGCATAATCATACATTGGATAAATATTCCAATCATTGCCAGTACGATGATGATGACGGTGCAATATTCTGTACATCAATGGATCGCGCATCAGCATATTTGAAGAAGCCATATCTATTTTGGCTCTCAAAACATGGCTACCTTCTGGAAAATCTCCATTTTTCATTCCTTCAAAAAGAGCAAGATTTTCTTCAATAGAACGATTTCTGTACGGTCCATCAACTCCTGCCTGAGTTGGAGTTCCTTTTTGAATTGCCATGTCTTCTGAAGACTGACTGTCAACATAAGCCTTGCCATTTTTTATCATAGCAACCGCCCATTCATATAACTGCTGAAAATAATCAGACGAATACAATTCTTCAGACCAGTTAAAACCTAACCATTTCAGATCTTCCTTGATTGCGTCAACATATTCTTGCTCTTCTTTGGCTGGATTGGTATCATCAAAACGTAAGTTAACCGGCGCATTGTATTTTAATCCTAAACCAAAATTTAAACATATAGATTTAGCATGGCCAATGTGCAGATAACCATTAGGTTCTGGTGGAAAACGAAAGCGTAATTTATCTTGGGGAAAACCGTTTGTTAAACTGTCTTCTATAATTTGTTCAATAAAATGAAGGGATTTCTCTTCTGATGCCATTTTTAAAAATTTTAGCAAAGATAAAAAAAGCAAGTTTAAAATGGTTTAAAGTTTAAGGTTTAAAGTGAATCGATAATTGACCAAATAAATTTGTATTTTTGTATAAATACTTAGTGTTATGAAACAGCTTACAGTAACAATTCCGGACGATTTTTACGAAACTTTTATTAGTTTTATTAAACATATTCCTGACGTTTCTATAGATGAAAACGTGACGAATGAAATTCCTCTTTGGCAACAAGAAATGGTATTGGAACATATGAAAAATGCAAAACCAGAGGATTATGTTCCATGGGAAGACTTTGAAAAAGAAATGGATAAAAAATGGCTATAAATATTTTTTAAACTTAAGATTCTTTCAAGAGCTAAACTTGAAGTCAATGAAGCTACTGAATATTATGAATCAAGAAGTAAGGGATTAGGAAAAATCTTTTATTTAGAATTTAAAAATTATAGCAACACATTACGAAACATTCCTTTTTATGAGGAAAAATACAATATCGTTCGTACTTTGCCTTTGAAAAAATTCCCTTATACCATACATTTTACAGTTGATGAATTTGAAAAATCAGTTTCAATTCAAGCTGTAACTAATGATTACCAAAATCCAGATACTACAAGAATAAAATTATAAAAATGGGAATAATAAAATTAAAAAATATACGTACTTTCTCGTACCACGGCTGTTTAATAGAAGAAGGAAAAATAGGTTCAGATTATAGTGTAGACTTAGAAATAAGCACCAATTTGAAACAATCTTCCGAAACTGATAACTTAAAAGATACTGTAGATTATGTACATTTAAACAAGATCGTAGTAGAAGAAATGGCTATCCGATCTAATTTATTGGAACATGTAGCCAAAAGAATTATCGATAGAGCCTTAGCTGAGATCGAAACGGTTTCAAGAATTAAAGTAGGCGTCTCAAAAATAAATCCTCCTATAGGTGGTGATGTTGAAGCTGTTACAATTGAAATGGAAGAAGAGCGTAATTTTAAATTGTATTAAAAAAAATAAAAACTTAAAAAAGTTAACTTTAAACTTTTAAACTTTAAAATTTTAAACTACTTTTGCCATCCGTTCAAACAATGGCGTCGTGGCCGAGCGGCTAGGCTGGGCTCTGCAAAAGCTCCTACTCCGGTTCGAATCCGGACGATGCCTCAAGAACCTCTAAAGAAATTTAGAGGTTTTTTTATGTCCAATTTAAAATTTAAACCATTAAGATATTAAGCAAGATACTTAATAAAACTTAATACCTTCATGGTTCAAAAAAAGGAACCTAAACAGTTCCTTTTTTTAAATATTTTTTTTTAAAACCTACTTCTCTATCTTTTCAAATGCTTTTTTAACCATTTGTTTTTCTTCGGGAAACCAGCCTTGAAAAATTAATGCAAAACCAAAAATCATTAGAACAATACTAATTCCTCTTTTGATTTTATAGATATTAGTTGGTGTCATTTTATGTTTTAACTGCTTGGCTAAAGCTATTTTAATACAGTCTATACCAAGATAAGTAAGTATAACCGAAATGAAAAATGTTAATACTCTCGAAGTTTCCATTTCTAATTTTGGACCTACCGAAATAATTACAGCCAGCCAAAATCCAAGAACGCCAATATTGATTATATTCAGGAAAAAACCTTTGAAAAAAAGACCTAAATAATTCTTCTTTATAATCTCGTTATCAATAGTTTTTGTATTAATTCTTTTTTCTTTTTTTATACCCAGGAACGAAATAAAACCATAAGCCATCATAATAAAACCTCCAAAAATAAACAAAGAAGAATTATCATTTAAACTCTGAATCAGTCTGTAACTTCCTAAATAAGCAATTGTAATAAAAAAAACATCACCTAAAACTACTCCTAAATCAAAAACTAAAGCGGCCCTGAATCCTTTAATTATACTGGTTTCAATCAGAATAAAAAAAACGGGGCCAATCATAAAACTTAATAATACTCCCCACGGAATACCTGTCAAAATATCGTTTATCATTAAAAAATGACTTTAAAAATTGGTTACAAATTTACTATTTCTGAACTATTGTTCCGCCCATAAAAGTTTCCTGTTTTATTTCTTTTGGCTTACCATAAATAAAAATAGTGCCTCCGGCTTTTACTTTTGCATCTACAAGAGAGCTGGCTCTCACTTCGGCGTTTCCTCCTGCTGACAAACTCACTGTTGTTTGAGAAGTTTCTAAATCTGCAGCTTCTAAAATACCTCCAGAATTGATCAAAACCGATTGAGTGACTGCTTTCCCTATAATTTTAATAATTCCGCCAGAATACGCTTTAATAGTTGCTTTTTCGACTTCTAATACTGCAGTAATCTTTGCTCCTTCCTGAGTTCCCAAAGTAATAGAGGTCTGCTTGAAAATATCAGCACAAGTTACACTGCTTCCTTCATTAGCATCAATACTCTGAATTTTTTTAAAATATAAAGTCACTTTAGCTTCGTCTCCAGACATTATTTTAGTCAATGGCATTCTTATTTTCAAAAGCCCGTTTTTATTAACAACTTCAACTTTACTTTGGCTTGTTCCTGTAATAACTGCTTTATTCTCACTAGAAGCAACTAAAGTAACATTCAGTTTATCAAACACTTTTACATCATCAAAATCCTTAAGTTCTATAGTGGTTTGTGCAAAGGTGAATTGTGTTAAAAATACAAAACCTATTAAAATTATCCTTTTCATGTTTTAAAATTTAATTATTAATAAAAGATTCTAGGATGCTGAGTTACTAAGTTACTAAGATTTAGATTAAAATCTTGACAACTTAGTAACTTTAAAACTTAGCAACAATTAAAAAAATTATTCGTTTCTTTTTATAAAATTGAAATCCAATTGTTTTTTGACCAAATCGGCATTTTTAACTTTTACATAAATCTCATCACCCAATTGCAATAATCTGTTGGAATTTGCACCAACCAAAGCATATTGTTTTTCATCGAAAGTATAATAATCCTCTTTAATATCGCGGGTTCTCACCATTCCTTCACATTTATTTTCGATGATTTCTACATAGATTCCCCATTCTGTAACGCCGGAAATAACACCCAAGAATTCCTGATCCTGATGATTCTGCATATATTTTACCTGCATGTATTTTATAGAATCTCTTTCGGCATTCGTTGCTAAACCTTCCATTGTTGATGAATGTAAACATTTGGTTTCATATTCTTCTTCATCTACCGATTTACCTCCATCCAAATAAAACTGCAGTAAACGATGAACCATAACATCCGGATAACGACGAATAGGCGATGTAAAATGCGAATAATAATCAAATGCCAATCCGTAATGACCAATATTATCCGTAGAATATTTGGCTTTACTCATTGATCGGATTGCTAAAGTATCGATAAGATTCTGCTCTTTTTTGCCATTGACTTCTTCCATCAAGGCATTCAGTGATTTGGAAATATCTCCCTTGTTTCTAAAATCAATTTTATAACCAAACTTAGCAATCAGATTCTGCATTGCAATTAATTTGTCTTCATTTGGTTCATCGTGAATTCTATAAATGAATGTTTTCTTTTGTTTTCCAATGTATTCCGCCACTTTTCTATTGGCTAATAACATGAATTCTTCAATCAGATGATTGGCATCTTTTGAAACTTTAAAGTACACTCCTTCTGGTTCACCTTCTTTATCCAAGTTGAATTTTACTTCTACTTTATCAAAAGAAATAGCCCCATCGTTCATTCTTTTTCTTCTGAATATTTTAGCTAATTCATCCATTTTCAAAGTAGCCTCGACTATTTCATCAGAAACAACATAAGCGCTTCCTGTGATAGAAGTTTCAACTGGAATCGTATTGTCTTTCGTTTCTATGATATATTGTGCCTCTTCGTAAGCAAAACGCTGGTCAGAGAAAATCACTGTTCTCCCAAACCATTGATTTACTACCTGAGATTTCTCGGTGATTTCAAAAATAGCCGAAAACGTATATTTTTCCTCTTGAGGACGCAATGAACACGCAAAATTTGAAAGCACCTCAGGTAACATTGGTACTACCCTATCAACTAAATAAACTGAAGTTGCTCGCTGATACGCTTCATCATCCAGTATAGTTCCTTCTTCTAAATAATAGGAAACATCGGCAATATGAATTCCAATTTCATAATTACCATTTTCTAACTTTTTAAAAGACAATGCATCATCAAAATCCTTAGCATCTTTTGGGTCAATTGTAAAAGTCAAAGTATCGCGCATATCACGGCGTTTGGCAATTTCTTTGGCTTCAATCGAGGTATCAATTTTTTGGGCAAATGTTTCAACTTCAATAGGAAACTCTGCTGGCAAACCATATTCGGCAAGAATAGCGTGAATTTCGGTATCATGTTCACCAGGTTTTCCAAGTACTTTCACCACTTTTCCAAACGGGCTGTCAGCTCTTGCCGGCCAATCTTCTATGTGAACCAAAACAACATCTCCTTGTTCGGCCTCCCCTATTTTATCTTTTGGAATAAAAATATCCGTGTACATTTTTGGATTCGCTGTCGAAACAAAAGAGAAATTCTTCTGAATATCAATAACTCCAACAAAATCCGTCTTATATCTTTCGACAACTTCAATCACTTCACCTTCAGCTCTTCTTCCACTTCTTTTGTTATAAACATACACTTTTACAGTATCTTTATCCAAGGCATGATTCAGATTATTGGTCGGAATAAAAACATCTTCTTCAAATTCAGGACAAATAAAATAAGCACTTTTACGGCCGGTCATATCAATTTTCCCTTCGTAATATTCTTTGCTTGTGGCTTTTATCAAATATTTTCCAGGTTCGGATTCAATAATTTTTTTGGAAGCGGCCAGAATCTTCAAATCTTTTATAATCTGATTACGGCTTTGGGTGTCATCTAATTCCAGTTTGGCTGCAATTTGCTTGTAATTAAAGGCTTTATTGGCACTTTGCGATAATATTTTTATGATTTTATCCGAGAAATCTTTCTCTTTTTTTATCGGCTTTCTTAATCTTTTACTCATGTATCTTTTCTTAAAAGCCTAAAATTACGAAATTGTATTCACTATTCTGTCTTATCCGATAGTTTTAAACTAATTATAACTTTACTACATTTATAAAAAAATCTAAATGAAAGGCTTCAAAACAATCGCTATCTTTAATTATTCACATGAGATTGTGGTAATTAAACATATTCTTGATCAGGAGGAAATTCATTATTTTTTCGAAAACGAATATATTGTTTCCATTGATCCATTGGCAAGCTTTGCGTACGGTGGCATCCAGCTCAAGGTACATCCGAACGATTTTGATCAAGTTCAGGAAATTCTCGACAATTTGAATACAAAACTTTCCATCGTTTAGAAACTTCACAATTCAATATTTTTTTGGGCGTGACCCTCCCGAAAAGGTCGGGTCGGGCTGTACGTTCCCGCTTCCCGATGAAAAATCGGGAGAGCTCCACTTCCATCCCTCACGCAGATCCTGCAAAACAACAACAGAAGCAAAAAAAGAAACAACTTTTGAAAAACAAAAAATATTTTAAATTTTTTTCTTTGTTTTAAATTTTAAAAGTTGTCAACATATATTAAATACAACAAAAAGAAATTTTAAAATTTTAAAAAATATTTATGGTTATTATAGCTTGTTAATTGGTGCTATAAAATTTGGAAAAAATGCATTGAAATCAAGTTTTAGGTTTTTATTTTGAGTTATCAACAGTGTTATTTATATGTAAATTCCTGTACTTTAAGGTATTTTTAAAAATAGTTAACAACTGTTAACATTTCAAAATTGAGATAAATTGTAAATAAATGAATTTTATTTTTTTGTTGAAAAACCAATTTCAAGTATTGATAACTTTTCCAAAAATTCCTCAAACTTTATTAGGTTTTTAAATATAGGTTTTGGATTACATAATTTTTTCAAACAAACTAAAAAAACTTCTAAAATTCTTTTCAAAGTTATAAACATTTTGTGTTAATTTAAGGTTAACTGAATATCAAGCAGTTACGTTTTGGTATTAACATCATAAAATATTAACATTTTAATTACATTCTCTTTACTCATTTACAGTCTGTTGTAAATAATGAAATATGTTAATAACCTTCAAATTTTCTTATAATCAAAGGGTTATAGGAAATTACAAAATTTAGTTTTTTCCTGTATTTCTTAATCTATTAGTAATAGAAAGTGAAAAGGATTTTTGTATGCTATCTTAAATAGAATGGTTAAATTTGCATTTCAAAAACTAATACAAAAAAAATGAAAATTTCAATAGGAAACGACCACGCCGGACCGGATTACAAAAAAGCAATAGTTCAGTATTTAGAATCAAAAGGGCATCAGGTTACTAATTATGGAACAGATACCGAAGCTTCTGTAGATTATCCGGATTTCGGGCATCCTGTCGCTACTGATGTTGAGGAAGGAAAAGCAGATTTTGGTATCGTAATCTGCGGAAGCGGAAACGGAATAGCAATGACTGTTAATAAACACGCCGGAGTTCGTGCCGGTTTGTGCTGGACCAAAGAAATTGCCTATTTGACCCGTTTACACAATAATGCTAATATTGTTAGTATTCCTGCTCGATATACTTCCATTCAGCAGGCAATAGAAATAGTAGATACATTTTTAACTACCGAGTTTGAAGGAGGAAGACATCAAACGAGAGTTGATAAAATAAGCTGTTAAAATATTTTGGGACATAATCACGATCATAGTCACAGCCATCATCATCATGTAGAAGGCAAAAATTTGCTGTTTTCGATTGTTTTGAATATTGTGATTACGGTCGCACAAGTTATTGGCGGTATTCTTTCGGGAAGTTTGGCTTTGCTGTCTGATGCATTGCATAATTTTTCCGATGTACTTTCTTTAGTATTCAGTTATGTAGCCCATAAATTATCCAGAAAAAAAGCTTCCAACGACCAAACTTTTGGTTACAAACGAGCTGAATTGATTGCCGCTTTTATCAATGCAATGACATTGATAATAGTGGCTTTGTTTTTGGTTTATGGAGCAGTGGAAAGATTTTTCAATCCACAGCATATAGAATCAGGATTGGTTATTTGGATGTCAATTATAGGTATTGTTGCCAATGGTTTGTCAGTAGTAATGCTAAAAAGCGATGCCGATAAAAACCTGAATATGAAATCGGCCTATCTGCATTTGTTTACTGATATGATGGCTTCCATTGCAGTGTTAATCGGTGGTCTGCTAATGAAATACTTCCAATGGTTTTGGGTTGACAGTTTATTGACAGTGATAATTGCTATTTACCTGATAATCGTTGGTTTTGATCTGCTAAAAAAATCCACGCAAATGCTGATGCTTTTTACGCCAAGCCATCTTGACATTCATGACATAGTCAGCGAAGTTCATAAAATTTCGGGAGTGCGCAAACTGCATCATATTCATCTTTGGTATCTTAATGAAGAAGAACTGCATCTCGAAGCGCATCTTGATTGTTCCGAAGACATAAAAATGTCTGAGTTCAATGAACTTTTGGATAAAATTGAACACGTTCTGTTTGAAAAATTCCATATTAATCACATCAATATCCAGCCTGAATATAAAAAAGTAGAGGAATCGAAGGATTTTATTGTTCAGGATTAGTAAAAAAAAAAAGGTGCTTCGCACAATTTGATATAAGCTTAGTTAAAAAAACTAGGCCTTTTTTATTTCCTATTGACTGAATTAACGTTAATTCAGTCAACGTACTGACGCAATTTACATTAATTCAGTCAGTAAACTGACGCAATTTACATTTTTTTGATTAACTTTGACATTGATTTAAAGCGAAAAGCAATGGAAAGCTACTTAAAAAGAGCCGTTTTTGATAATTTCAATAAAAAAGTTTTACCAAATAAAGTATTGATTTTATTGGGTGCACGTCGTGTGGGCAAAACAGAATTGATTAAAAATTACCTCAAAACGATTCCTTCCGAAAGTTATTTACAGCTTAATGGAGAAGATATTCATGATGCAAATTTATTAAAAGAAAGATCTGTTTCTAATTATAAACGACTTTTAACCAATATCGATTTGTTGGTTATAGACGAAGCGCAAGTCATTCCAGAAATTGGATTGATCTTAAAACTTATTGTAGATAGCATTGATGGAATTAAAATTATTGCTACTGGTTCTTCTGTTTTTGATTTGAATAATAATCTTGGTGAACCATTAGTTGGACGAAAAAACACCTTATATCTTTTTCCGTTGGCACAAATGGAGTTTTCAACACAGGAAAATTACAAGCAAACCACCGAAAATTTAGAAGAACGATTGCTTTTTGGTGGTTATCCTGAACTCATACAATACCAAGATTGGGAAGAAAAAAAAGAGTATCTGAATGAAATTATAAATTCTTATTTATTAAAAGATATTTTGGTTTTTGAGGGTATTAAGCAAGCCGATAAAATTTATAATTTATTGCGATTAATTGCTTATCAAGTAGGCAAAGAGGTCTCATTGCAGGAATTAGGCAATCAATTACAGTTATCAAAAAACACGGTGGATAATTATCTGGATTTACTTTCAAAAGTGTTTATTATCTTCAAAGTGGAAGGTTTCAGTAGAAATTTACGAAAGGAAATAGTCAAATCCAGCCGATGGTATTTTTATGATAACGGCATTCGAAATGGTATTATCAACAATTTTAACCGTTTGGATTTTAGAAATGATGTTGGCGATTTATGGGAAAACTATCTCGCTGTTGAACGCCTTAAAAAACAAAACTATCAAAAGATACAAACCAATAATTATTTCTGGCGCACGTATGACCAACAGGAACTGGATTGGTTAGAAGTAAAGGGAGAAGAACTTGCAGGATTCGAATTCAAATGGAATGAAAACAAAAAATCAAAAATCCCGACTGCTTTCGCAAAAGCGTATCCTGACGCCACTTTTGAAGTGATTAATAGGAGTAATTATTTAGATTTTATAATGTAATTTTCAATTAATATAGCAAATTATGACACTTCAAGATTTTGATAAACAAATAGAAACCACCATTTTAAAAAAAGGTAAAGATTATTTTAAAAATGATAATGTTGAATTTTTAGAAGAAATAGATAAGGGATATTGGGTCGCCAATGTCTCTGGAAGAGATGATTATAATATCGAAATTCAATCAGGAAATAAAAACACCATCAAAAGTTATTCTTGTGATTGTCCTTATGATGGTGATATTTGCAAGCATATTGTAGCGGTTTTTTATGCAATTTCAGAAGCAAGTATTCTCAAAATAGCTCCTGAAAAAGCTGTAAAAAAATCTCCAAAATTATCTTTTGATGGTTTATTAAACAAAATAGAATTAAAAGAATATCAGGATTTTATAAAGTACTATTCTCAAATTAATAAAAAATTCAAAGACGAATTTGAACTCTATTTTTCTGAAAAAGACAACGCAATTGATTTAGAAAAAAAATATGCTGAAATAATAAAGAAGACAATTAAAACACATACTTCTAGAGGTTTTATAGATTATTCGGCTTCAAACAAATTAGGTAAAGAGCTTAATCAATTTTTGGATACGGCTAAACAATATTGTTCAAAAAGCAATTTTCGGGATGCAACAGTTATTTACCAAATTTTGATAAAAGAAGTCAGTAAAGTTTTTGAATACTGTGATGATAGTAATGGGTATGTTGCAGATTGTCTTGAAGCAGCTATTGACGAATTAACAGCTATGATAAATGCCCCTGTTTCATTTGAATTTAAAGAAAGCATTACTAGTTTTCTAAAAGAAGAACTGCAAAAGAAAATTTATTTTGATTATGGTGATTTTGGATATAACTTAATAGATACTTATCAGGTTTTTTGTATTCATACCAATCAAACAGCTCTTTTTATGGAGTTTATAGATGCTAAAATTAAAGCTTCTAAAAATGATGAATACGACAAAAAGTTTTTTACTCTGACAAAAATTTCGTTTTTATCCAAAATTGGAAACCAAAAAGAGGTACAGGATTTAATACAAGAAAATCTTGAAATATCAGAAATACGTGCTTTGGAGGTCGAAAAATTGATTAAAAATAGAGATTATGAAACAGCCAAAAAACTGATTCAAGATGGTATAAAAATAGCCGAAACAAAAAATCATTCTGGTACAGTATATAGTTGGGAAAAAGAATTATTAAGAATAGCTGTTTTAGAAAAAGATGTTACTTTAGAGCGTTATTTTTCGAAAAAATTTGCTTTGGGTTCGACTTTAGACCCTCTTTATTATGCGCAATGGAAAAACACTTATTCCAAAGATGAATGGAAATCTGTGATTGAAGAAGTAATTTCAGTGATTGATAAAAAAGTAAATGATTCGGTTATAAAAAATGCGTTTTATAGAGAAATACATCTTTATTCCAATTTATTACATCATTTAGCTCCTATTTATATTCAGGAAAATTATTTGGACAGACTTTTGGCTTTGGTTCAGAAACAAGAAAACCTCAATACCATTTTAATGTATTATTCTAATTTAAAAAAGCAATATTCTAAGGAGATATTAGATATATTAATTCCAGTCGTGGAGAAAGAAGGGGATAAATCTGAGGGAAGAAGTCAATATAAAGATTTAGCAAAAAAAATGCAGTCAATTATAAAAGATTATCCTCTCGAAAAGGAACGTATTCTTGATGTTGCCCGAAAATTAAAAGTCAAATATCCTCGCCGCCCAGCAATGTTGGAAGAATTGAATAAATTATTTTAGATTTTATAATGTAAAAAGCCAAAATGAAACGCTAAATAAATCAATAGAAGTTGTATAAAGACAATTAACCAAAATTTCAACAAATAGCTTTTTTTGACAGTTTTATGTTTAAAAGCCAACATTCCTAATCCCGAACCAATTGTTCCGCCAATAAAAACAAAAGAAAGAAGTGTTTTCTCGGAAATTCTTCTTTTGTTGTTTTTAGCTAAATTTTTGTCGTAGCCGATTAATACAAAAGCGATTAGATTGAGCGCTAAAAAAGTGTATAATAAATTCATAATTGGAGTTCAATTGGAAAATAAAGATAGTATTTTAGCGTCACTTTTTTTAAATAGAAATAAACAATGACCAACATTCAATTCATTTCAAAATTCGTTCAGACTGCAACGATTAATATTCAAAACACTGTTCAATTATTACAGGAAGACTGCACGATTCCGTTTATTTCTCGCTATCGAAAAGACAAAACTGGAAACCTGGATGAAGTCGAAATTGAACAAATTGCCAAATTTCAAAAAGAGTATGAAGTCATTGTAAAACGAAAAGAGGCAATTTTAAAATCCATTGCAGAACAAAATGCTTTGACACCGGAATTGGATAAAAAAATACAGCAAAGTTTTGATTTACAGGAATTAGAAGATTTTTATTTGCCTTATAAAAAGAAAAAAAGAACCAAAGCTGATGTCGCCCGCGAAAACGGATTGGAACCTTTGGCAAAGATTATTATGAGTCAAGGCAAAGATGATGTTGATTTTCTGGCAACACAATATTTGAATGAAAATGTGATTAATGAGGAATCGGCTTTGCAAGGCGCAAGAGATATAGTTGCTGAATGGATTAACGAAAATATCTACGTTCGTAAGCAATTGCGAAGATTGTTTGAACGCAAAGCAACGATAACTACAAAAGTGGTTAAATCAAAAAAAGACGAGGAAGGAGCACAAAAATTCAATCAGTATTTTGATTGGTCAGAGCCTTTGACCAAAGCACCTTCTCATAGATTACTGGCAATTATGCGTGCCGAAAATGAAGGTTTTATCAAGTTTAAAGTGGATGTAGAGCTTGATGATGCTTATGATGTCATTGATGAATTAATTATAAAAGGAGACAATGCAACGACTCCTCATATTCAGTTAGCAATTGAAGATAGTTACAAGCGTTTGCTGAATCCAGCTATTTCAAATGAAACTTTGCAGGAAGCCAAAGCCAAGGCTGATGCGAATTCGATTCAGGTTTTTGCTAATAATTTGGGACAATTATTGTTGACGCCACCTTTGGGCGAAAAACGAATTTTGGCGATAGATCCAGGTTTCAGAAGCGGTTGTAAAATAGTTTGTTTGGACGAAAAAGGAGATTTACTCTACAACGAAACGATTTATCCACACGCACCACAGAATGAAACCGCGATGGCAATGAAAAAGATAAAATCGATGGTGAATGCTTACAATATTGACGCAATTTCTATCGGAAATGGAACAGCTTCCAGAGAAACAGAATTTTTTATCAAGAAAATTGCATTTGACAAACCCATTCAGGTTTTTATTGTTTCTGAGGCAGGAGCTTCGGTATATTCAGCATCAAAAATAGCGAGAGAGGAATTTCCGAATTATGATGTAACGGTTCGTGGTTCGGTTTCTATCGGAAGACGTTTGTCAGACCCATTGGCGGAGTTGGTAAAAATTGATCCAAAAGCGATCGGAGTTGGACAATACCAACATGATGTGGATCAAACCAAATTGAAAGAAGAATTAGATTCGACAGTGATTCGTTGTGTGAACTCTGTTGGAATAAACATCAACACAGCAAGTAAACATTTGCTAAGTTATGTGAGTGGAATAGGAGAGAAGCTGGCCGAAAATATTGTACAATATCGCTCTGAAAACGGCCCTTTTGAAGACCGAAAACAATTGAAAAAAGTACCTCGATTAGGAGATAAAGCCTATCAACAAGGAGTTGCTTTTATTAGAATTACGAATGCTAAAAATCCTTTGGATAATTCTGCTGTACATCCTGAAGCGTATCCGATTGTGGAAAAAATGGCTAAAGATTTGAAAATTACGGTTAATGATTTAATTGGAAATAAAGAAAAAACAGTTCTAATAAAACCAGAAAACTATATCACTCCTGAAATCGGAGTTTTGACCTTAAAAGACATTATCAAAGAGCTTGAAAAACCAGGATTGGATCCTAGAAAATCAGCCACTGTTTTTGAGTTTGATCCGAATGTAAAATCCATAAAAGATGTTCGCACCGGAATGATTTTACCTGGAATTGTGAATAACATTACCAACTTTGGTTGCTTTGTTGATATCGGAATTAAGGAAAGTGGCTTGGTTCATATTTCTCAGCTTAAAGCTGGATTTGTAAGTGATGTGAATGAAGTAGTGAAATTGCATCAACACGTTCAGGTAAAAGTGACTGAGGTGGATGAAGATAGAAAAAGGATTCAGTTGACGATGGTGATTTAACGAACATTTGAAAAAAAGTAGTAAATTTGAGTTTAAATATAATTGATTATGGAAGATTGGCAAAAATATATCAGCATAAATCCAGAAATTAGAAGTGGAAAACCTTGTATTATTGATACAAGGATTACGGTTTCAGATGTGTTATCTTATCTTGCATCTGGAATGAC